>Ga0182004_10000094_pt1 | contig 36810 bp, 28 predicted proteins | sample Sormic07211540_1_FD_120479 | JGI IMG/M metagenome (GOLD analysis project Ga0182004, IMG submission 120479) | Endophyte microbial communities from Sorghum bicolor roots, Mead, Nebraska, USA - 072115-40_1 MetaG | ecosystem: Host-associated > Plants > Roots > Unclassified | place: USA: Nebraska...
TCTGTGTGTGTGTATATATATATATATATATATATATATATATATATATATATATATATATATATATATATATATATATATATAAGCAGCTTCTCAATCTACTATACTTCTCATGGCTAATACTACTTCAAATTTCTTTTTCTATGTTGCATCAACAACGCTCCATCACAAAATAGTGCTATCATACTTCATAAGACGGGTTCATTAAGCATGGCATCGGTGCAGGCGCAGCAAAGAGAAGCGTAACCAAAAGATTTGCTCAATTGCATGTTCAGCAGTTGCAAACGTTTCAGTAATAAGAGATAATGTATTTAATCTTATAAGCCTGACATGAATCATTATATGCTTGCCAAGAAATGTTGAAAAGCAACTCGACTCGATCACCAGGCAAAACGACCTTTAGCGTGTAGCCCCAGTACCCAAGTTTTTCTTCCTTTGCCCCAGTCCGTTCAGGATTTGTAAACATCTTCTGGCTGAGGTCAATTGTAGTTGGAAGCACAGTTTGGTGAACAAAACAATATGGATATCTGCCTTGTAAAGTAACAAAGACTTCCATCAACTCTGCTTTGAAGGAATCGTCTGAATTTTCTGGCCAATAGAACAATCGAAAGGGTAGATTAAATGGCTAAGCCAAATAGCAAAGGAACCAATAAAAAAATATCACAATACAGTAATGCCTAAATTTGATAAGCCAGGATAATCAGAGAAATTCCTGGGTACTGGAACTAGTGCCCAGGTGAAACTACAAAGGAAAAAGGGCGCATGTCAAGAGAAGATATAACAAGTAGGAGTATACAATATATAACTTACAATATGGAAGAAGGATTTAGTGCCTGTCGAAAGACACAAAACTGGTGGACAAACTTCCCTTGCCTGCCACTGCCAGTGCCAGACCCCCACAGCTACTTGCAAATCTTGGTGTTGGAACAGCTTATGAACATTCAGTAGCAGTGAGAGTGTGAGACTATGAGCAGAAGTGACAATATCATAATATGCTTAGCTGCACTGTTCTTGAGGCACTAGCATAACCTGAAAATTTTAGCTGCCGAACGATCTTTAAGCATAGTAACCATCAATTGCAGATTAAAATAAGGTCATTTGATTGCTCCAAAAATGGAACCTGTGTCATTCCGCTGCAAGAACATAGAAAGTCTGCACATTGCTCTTCCTAAGGTTCCACGTATACCTAAACATGTAGCCAGTGATCTACATAAGAAAACAATATGCCTAAGAACATGCTGCTTAGTCTGAGCAAATACCAGATCACAGTGAATAGGATTACAAAAACAACAGAACAAATTCACATTTCACGAGAATGGTACAAAAATGGATGCTATGGAATATGGGAGGCATATTTCTTGATCATTTCAAGAACAGCCTAACAATAGTGAAACACTCATATTATGACAATGCAACTGTGAATCCCTTGAGATGCTTTCGTGTGCTCAAATAAGAAAATACAGAAATACTCCCTCCATCCCAAATTATAAGGCATTCCAAGAATCTTGGAGAGTCAAATCATTTTAAATTTGACCAAATTTATATGATAATAATGTTTATAATATTAACTAAGTATCATTAGGTTCTTCATTAATTATATTTTCATAGTATATCTATTTGATGCCACAAATCTTTATAATTTTGGTCAAACTTAGGATGTTGACTCTCCAAGATTCTTGGAATGCCTGGGATGGAGGGAGTACTATGAATTTTCTATGATGTGCCTAGTGACAACAAGCCAGTATGGAATCAGGCTCAGGCCAAATAAAAAGAAACAAAAATATCAACAGACAAAACACAAGCACATCTGAGTAGGGACACGCATGGATAAGTGGTTTCTATAGAATGAAATTACCTCTCCATAATTCTTCAGAGCCACAGCAAAACGTTTAGTCGGCAGCTACTTCGGAGTTTGAAACAGGGCCAAATACATGATGGGAAGCTAGAACATTGGCAGGCTGCAGTTGTGCAAATACAGAGAGAAGATCTGGTATGAGAGACAAGATGCGTGGAAACATTGTAGCCTTAAACCAGCAATTGAATGATGTGCAAAATAGCTAACAGTACCTGTGTCATAAATGCATACCACTGTTTTGGGTAATCCAAGCTGCAATATTGGAGATTAATACAGCTACCTGCTGTGCAATCTACAGTTACAGCATTTAGAAAATATAGTCTCATCAATAAACATCATGTGTCTACCATCATATGACTCAAACTGGATGCATATTATCTAGTGTGTACCTGGCTATTCTCCTCATGTGTGTTTAACAAAAGATTTTTCCCAAAGGTGGTCCTCCTCATTACTAATTCCACTGCAGCAAAGAAATTCAAATCTGGTAAGTGAAATGCCAGACTGTTATCATTTAACTATTTAAGTGTGCCACTACAGCTGTGTTTATGTTTGTGAATAGCTATAGCTAGAGTAGATGAATTACTCTTCATTGTTTTGCCTCTGAAGTCCCACATTCTGGAGGCTGTGACACATATAATGCAATTGGATATTCCTGGATGTACCATTGAGAGTGAACTGAACTTCATCTGCAATTGTAAGCAAGAAAAAGTTGTCATTTAGATAGAGACAAGATAATATACACAATATTTCATGTTGGGAAAAAAATCGAGGCACTTTGAAGGCAAAATCATGACCACCCACTATCCTGTATTCCAACCTAAGATTTGTTCATACAAATGTGTAATGTTGTTAATCCATCTGGAAGCACTTAGCACTAGTCAGATGTATTTGACGACAAATTTGAAAGAGACATTTACCAGTTGCCATCTTTCTTGCGATCATTTATCACTTTCCTTGGCCCTTATGCGCTCTTGCCTCTCGGTACACTTCCTTGCCAGGTCCCAACATTCCATCCAGCAGAAATTGCAGATTAAACATCTTTATGTGCTGACGAAAACCAACCTGGCAGATTGATCTAACCGTATCCTCGAATATCATGTTGTAACCACAGACAAAGCCTTGTCTTTCGATTTCTTGGAATGTAACAAGGATGTTCCCATTTCTATCACTGCGAGCAAGCCTGTTTAGAAGGGTAGTAAGAAGATCCTTTGACAGTTTATCCTTGAGAGACTCTTTAAAACAATTGGTAGCCTTATCAAATTTTCCTTGTCTGCATAGTCCATCAACCATTATGGTATAGGTGACTTCATCTGGAGCAATATTTGCTATTTCTGTCATGTACGCAAACAAGCTTTCCGCCTCACAGGCCTCTCCACTTAAGTAAAACGAATGGATGAGTGTATTGTATGTCACAACATTTGCAGGAAACCCTTGATTATAGACCAGTTTCTTGGCTACAGAAAGCTTTTCAGCGATGCAAAGACTATGAATGAAAATGTTGAACGTACGTGTGTTTGGTACAATACATTTCTTGATCATGTTTGCCAAGAGCTCCAGAACAGCTGGCCATCTGCCCATGTCACATAGTCTGCTCATCACAGTGTTGTAGGCAACAACGGCAGCGCACCAATTTAGCTCTGCGCTCCTCTCCAAGATGGGAATGGCTTGTGAAAACCTCGAGTTACAGCAAAGGCAATTTAGAATGATGCTCAAAGTAAAAGCTGTGGGATGCAACCCTTTACCTTGCAAGACTTCAAACTGCTTGAGTGCTTCCTTAGCCATGCCTTTCTTGCTAAGAGCATCCATGTATATGTTATAGGTAACCGTACTGGGCTTGTGGCCCTTACTTTCAATCTCTGCTAACACCTGCTTGACCTCATCGAATCTGGCATCGTCGCACAGCGCCCTTATCAGAACATTATAAGTGACAGCATTGGGAGGACAACCAGCCTCCTCCATGAAGCCAATCAGGTTGGTAGCCTCCTCAATACGGCCCTGACAGCAATAGCCCTGCACGATGGGCGTGTACGTGTGCACCATGGGGCGGCACCCCTCCTGCAGCATCCAATCGAGTACGCCCCAGGCCTCGTCAAGCTTCCCCGCACGGCACAGCCCCGTGACGAGCGTGGAGAAGGTGCCGACGTCGGGCACCAACCCGTGGCGCCGCATGGCGTGGATCTCGTCGTAGGCGAGATGGAACTCGGCGGTCCGCCACGCGTACAGCTTGACAAGGATGTTGAAGGATGACGCGTTGGGCGCCACGCCCGCCGCGAGCATTCCGTCGAACACCCTGCGGGCCTCCACCGCGCGGCCGTCCTCCGCGAGCGCGTTGAGGAGCGTGTTGTAGCAGAGCACGCTGGGCGGGACGCCGGCGCTTGTGGCGGAGAGCATGAGGTCGGAGAAGAGGTGGACGACCTGGTCGACGTCCCCCGCGCGCGCCAGCCCCTTCATTGCCAAGTTGCAGTCGCGCTCCAGCTGGTGCAGCTGTGGAGGCGGAGGATGGTGCGGAGAGGCTGCTTCCGGCTCCGCCACGGGCGGGGGAGGGAGGGTATCGGCGTCGTCGGAGTCGTCGGAGGACGATGGGGAGGGGAAGGGAAGGACGACGAAGGCGGCGGCGGCGGCGGCAGAAGAGGAAGCCATGCGCCCGCGCAGGAAAAGCCGAGCTGCGGGGAGGAGGGCGGCTGCGCGCGCAATGGTCGCGACGAAGGGAGTTGCACCGGCCGCCGTGGCGGTGGGGCAGAGGTGGCGGCGGCGCCGTGGTGGGAGCTGTGATTTGTTTGCGTTTCTCTGGGTAGTGAGATGATGACGAGATGACAGAGGGGTTTTTGGTAATTATAAATTTCGCCCTGAATGATCCGGCAGCTTCCAGGGGCAGAAGCAGGTGCCGTCGCCAAAAAAATGCTGACTGTTCCATCTTCCATCTTGGCTGTCGTTTGGAGCGAATTCTATGACCTCCAACGGATTCTGCGGAAAGCGGTTTCTCATGTGATTTCTGTGTTATTTTGTGCCCCACCTTGAGCTTCTCTTAACTTCTCTCTCGAATCAGCCTTGCCACATATATTTGGGGCTCCAGCTCTGAGTCCCTAGCTTCTTCTTCTTCTTTTCCTCCGTGACGTTTCCTCTTCTTCGTTATCATGCTCTATCGCTCCTTTATCCCTCCTCCACGGCGACGGCAAGGGCCAGCCACCGCGTGCATGTCTGTGCGAGGGCGCGGCAGCCCCCGGGCGAGGGAGGCCCAGCCTCGGCTAGGGCAGCCTGGCGCGGCGGCACGAGGAGCCCCGTCGGGGTGGCGTGGCCCGACCATGGCCCCGATTGCTTCTCGTGATGCGTCAGCTCCGATGGATACTTGGCTAGATCCGTGCGCCCCCTCCTTTTGTCTTTCCTTCCGTCTTGTCGACTGCACGAGCTGGGACACAGGCCCGACGGGTATGGTGCGGTAGTACCTGCAGGAGATAGCGGCAAAGGTGGCTAGACCACCGCGTTAGTGGGAAAAAGAGAGAAGAGGTCAAGGTCAGAGGTGGAGGGTGTGGTGGTGGTGAAGGAGAAAACAGACTCATCCACCACATGGCGAGAGATGAGAACCCGACGAGAGGTGAGGTCAAAGCAATGGTAACCCTTGTGATCTGGGGAATACCCGATGAAGACACACAGGGTCGAACGAGGAGCTAGCTTGTGGGGAGTAGTGGCAGTGGTGTTGGGGTAACACGCACACCCGAAGACGCGAAGGTGGTCATAGCGAGGAGGGGTACCGAAGAGAGCATGGTGAGGTGTAGGAGCTACGCATGCAGCGAAAGAAAGGCAGTTAAAGAGATAGGTGGAGATGTGCAGGCCCTCTGCCCAAAAACGCGCAGGAAGAGACGCCTGGAGCAGAAGGGTGCGTATGGTGTCATTAGTGGTGCAAATCATGCGCTCGGCCTTGTCGTTCTGGGAGGAGGTATAAGGGCAGGACATGCGCAACTGGACGCCGTTGGAGAGAAAGAAGGCACGGGAGGTGGAGTTATCGAACTCACGACAATTGTGACACCGGATAGCCTTGATGGTAAGACCAAACCGAGTAGACACCCAGGCGAAGAAGTGCAGAAGGGTGGGGAAATCCTCAGACTTCACACGCAAGGGAAAAGTCCACGAATAGTGAGAGAAATCATCGACCACCACAAGATAGTATTTGTAGCCAGAAATGCTGAGGACAGGAGAAGTCCATAGGTCGCCGTGAATCGGATCAAACACACGAGTGGCGCGGGAAGAAGAAGAATAAAAGGGAATACAAACATGACGGTGAAAGGTCCTAATATGGCTAGAGAGGGGTGAATAGCCTATTTAAAAATTCTACAAACTCGCTAGAGCAAGAGGTTAGTAAATAACAAAGCAAAGCTTTTTGCTCTAGCTCTAATGGGGTGTTTGAAAGCCACCTATCTAATAATTCTAGTTGATATGATCACTAAGCACACAAGAGCTATGTCACTAAAAGCTACACTAGGGAACTATGCTACACAAGACAAAGTAAGCAACTAAACTAATTTCACTACTTTGCGGTAAGTAAATGGATAGGATGAGATACTTATACCGCCGTGTAGGGGATGAACCAATCACCAATATATGAACAATCAAGCATCGAGAGAATGCCAATCAAACACAATTGAGACACCGATTTTTCTCCTGAGGTTCACGTGCTTGCCGGCACGCTACGTCTTCGTTGTGTCAACCAACACTTGGTGGTTCGACGGCTAAGAGGTGTAGCATGAACCTCGTTCTCACTAGGACACCGTAAGAACCTACCCACAAGTGAGGTAACTCAATGACACGAGCAATCCACTAGAGTTACCTTTCGGCTCTCCGCTGGGGAAGGCACAAAACCCCTCACAATCATTGGGAGATGGCCACGAACAATCACCAACTCGTGCCACTGCTCATCTGCTGCTCCAAGCCATCTAGGTGGTGGCAACCACCAAGAGTAACAAGAAAACCGCTGCCAAATCGATCCCCAAGTGCCACTAGATGCAATCACTCAAGCAAATGCACTTGGAATCACTCTCAATCTCATTAAGATGGTTAATCTATAAAAGAGATGAGTGGGAGATATTTGCTTAGGCTCACAAGGATGTCAAGTATGCTAAAATACCAAGAGAGTAAGCCCCAAGCGGACCAACAACTATTTATAAGCCCCTTAAAATAAATAGAGTCGTTGGCTTTTTAACTGGGCAAAAATCAGGATCACCAAACGCACAACAGGTGACCACCGGACGCTCGAATTCTGCGTCTGGTGCTCAGAAGACAGCCATTTGTCCCCAACTTGAATCTCACGCGTCGATCTCTAACGGTCACTTTTAAACCACCGAACGCGATCAAGTAGGCACTAGACCCGTTCGGTACACACTAGACCCGTAGGCAGAGAGGTTTACAAATGTGCGGGGTCACCGGACACGGTCTGAGCATTCACACCGGATGCTCCCTGGGCGTCTGATGCTCTCTTTGTCAGAAAGCCTCACTTGCGCACTTGCTGACGTTAGGCAACATTGGACCCACGAATAGTGTCCCACCAGCGTTCATACTGATCGTCTGATGCATCCTTCACCTCTACCAGAAATGAGAGTGCACCACGCAGGATCAGCATCTAATGCCTCCGAGGCCAGCATCCGACGCGACTTCTCCAAACTTTCCACCAACGCAATAGAAAATATGTGTTTCATTTTCTCAAAAGCGTTGAGTAAACCCAAACCTCTCTCTACCCTTCAAACTCCACATCCTTCTCAAAGTGTGTCAACACCACCATGTGTGTACCGACATGTGCAAGTGTGTTAGCATTTTTACAACCATTTTCTTCGAAGGAGTTAAGTTAGCTCACTAGGTTCTAAATGCATGCACATGAACAATGACACCTAGTGGCACGCGATAACCGCTTAGCCAAAGAATTCTCCTCTTTATAGTAGGACTATCTATCCTAAATGTAATCACACCCTCTATGGTGTCTTGATCACTAAAACTAAAACCCTAAGCAATACATTTGCCTTGATCTCCATAGGGTTTTGTTTTTCTCTTTCTTCTTTTCCAAATTGAGCACTTGATCATCTTGTGATCATCACATTATCATCATGATCATCTCTTGCTCCATCACATGGTATGTACCAACCTCATTAAGTCTACACACACTTAGTATAGAGGTTAGTACTAGGGTTTCATCAATTATCCAAAACCAAACTAGGGATTTCACATGGCCCAGCTAGCACGCATGACACAGGTGCTCATCATGAGCCCGAGGGCATCAGATGTCGGAATGATGACTCAGCTGCATCAAAGCATCACGACTAGGATGGCCGAGACGACGGTGCCAAGTAGTGGAGGAAGATGTGGTGGCAAAGGCAGCTGACAAAATAGGAGGCGAAGAAGAGGACGTAGAGGTTGAAAACTGAAGGGTGTAAAGGGGCCTCGTGCTGTGCAACGAAGAAGAGGCTGCCGAGAATCCAAATCCTTCATAGTAAGACCAGAAGAGTCAAACTCAACAGAGCAGGAATTGTCAGCTGTAAACCGACGAATAGAAAGAAGGTTGTGAACTATAGACAGGGCAACAAGAACGTCAGGAAGACGAAAGGAGCCATGAGCGTCGGTGGTATCCACGAATGTGACAGAAAGACACGAGCCATTGTCAACCATGATGGACAAAGGATAAGAGACAGAAGGAGGATGAACGGAGGATAGGATACCTGGGTCAGGAGTGGTGTGGTAAGTGGCTCCCGAGTCGGCGACCTAGTGTGGCCTGACAAGAGGTGTCAGAGTCATGGCGCTGGAAGAGGTGGCCAAAGCCACCGGGTCCCAACCGATAGGCCCGGGCGAGACGTCAGGAGGTGGAGCCCACGGAGATGCGGAGAGAGACATCGAAGGAGCACAAGTGAGCATGGTCATCGTTGGGCGAGAAGTCGCACCGCTAGGAGCCTGGAGAGGCCACATGGCTCACGACCACGGGGTGTGGAAAGATGCCCAGACCGCCGGGTCCCAACCGATAGGCCTAGGCAAGGTGCCAGGGGGTGGAGGCCACAAGGGTGCTGAGGGAAACGCTGGAGGAGCACTTATGAGCACGGCCACCGGCGGGTGAGGCTCACCGCGTCCACTTCGGCGGCGATGGCGGCCACCTTGGCCCCCTAACCCCCGCTCGGCTCGGAGAGAGGAGGGCGAAGAGGAGACGATGGCGGCAGAGTACCATAGGCGGCGATGTGGGCGGCGACAGCAGCACTAGGGAGGGGCGTGCTGGTGCCTAGGCATGCATCAGGTGGCCCCCTAACCCTGCTCACCCGGGCGACGATGAGGTCGGCGGTCGCTGCGTGTAGGAGAGAATCGGGCGGCACAGGAGGCGGGCTAGGGACGCTCGCGCTGTGGCGGAGATGCTGCTAGTTCTGGTGGCGCCCTGCGTACAGACCCGCGCTGGGAAAGCCCACAACTTTGCCTGAGGCCATGCCGGGGCCACGACCGGAGGCTGTGCTAGGGGCGTGCCGGCGCCTGGAGGCCACGCTAGGATCTCTCCCGCGTCTGGAGGTTGCGCTTGGCCCACGCCCGCGCCAAGAGGCCGCGCTAGGGAGCTGCTTGGGCCAGCGCCCGCGTCTGCGTTGGGGCTGGCCACGCCCGGGGCCACGCCGGAGCTGGCGGCGCTGGGGGCCGTGCTCGCACGTGCTGGGGGTGTGCCTGCACCTGTGCCCGCGTCGGGTGCCACGCCTGCGTCCACGAAGGGAGCAGCGCCTGCGCCCGGATGGGGAGGAGGAGGGAGAACGCGGCCATGGTGGTGGTGGCGGAGGGCCAGCCGGCGGCAGCTGGTGGTTGGGGAGGTGGGGGTGAAGAAAACCCTAGCTTGATACCATGTTGAAATTTCTAAAATCCTCAATTAGGCTAACCTTAGAAGGGTAGCAATATATGTCATACATGGGCCTAGCCTCATGGGTCTAATCCTCATACTCCAACACTTTCCTACACTGTACACATCATATTGTATATCTGTCATCTATTGATCCACCAAATTCTTTGTGCAACCAGGTGTTGTCGCTCAACAAAGTATGTGCTACACAATTTTATGACATGTGCATGGCTATGCTTAACAAGCTCAACATGGACAATGATTCCTGCCCGTGTTAAGTCTGTTAGATCATTAAAGATGTCACATGGACTTAATAAAAGTTCTTGCTTACAAATAAGGAACATATGTTATGTGTAAATTAAACAGGCTATGCTACCTTAAACTATCGTTCCTTATGTACAAGGGGAAGATCATGTAGTACTTTGAAGAACCTAGATGCTTGTTTATCTGAGGGCTCAAAGACCAGTTGAACCTACCTAGACAAATGTACTGTACTAGATGTCCTTTAATGGTTCTTCGTACTTATGATTCTTGTGTCTATGTACTCTAATGATTCTTTAGGTACATTGGGTTTCTAAATTATTAACTACAATGTTGTTTGTGGATTCAATCTCACGATTAGCTGACTGATGTGGCGCGCGAGGGCGCGCCCCTTCCACTAGTTAATAATAATGGTGTGGTGGGTGATTGATGTTGGAGCCATGCGATGTGCGGGGTGTGGTGAAGATGAGAAGCTTTTCTCTGCACACCCGTTTGGCAACGCTGCTTGCGCAATTTGTCAGAATCACTCTGGCCAGCTAATAAACAGTGAAAGGTTAAATAGGTTTTGATTCACATCAGACAAAACTCATTCTTCATTTCTACAGGATAAGCTTCGACGCAAGTTCCTGAGGCTCTTAAACAATGGGGTGGTCATCTGGGGTCACACCAGAAGACCAAGATAAACATGCACGATGTGGTATACGCAGGTGTGAGATAGAAGATGTCGCAGCAGTGTGCTTGGAGACAGGCTAGAGAGTATGAAAGACAGTGGTGCTTTGGCATCTCGCAGAGCTGTCCCTGACTTGTCCAACAATAAAGCCCACGATACTCCTATAAAAAGCCTTGTTAAAGATGAAGGAAGCCATCGGCCAACATCAGCAAGTCAAGCCGGCAGCCAAGAGTGAGAGGAGCGAGCGAGAGATTGAGTCCTAGGTTTTCCACCCCCATCCTTGTAATACCAGTAGTGCCAAGCAGAAGCAGGTGCCTTGCTTGTCCTGAGGTAAGATAGTTCTTGTAGTTCATGAGTTCAGGGCCTCCTAAAAAGAAATCTATATGTAATCCCGTGTATATGGAGTAAGTTTGTCTTTGAATTTTCCTGTTCTTCTTTGATCTCATGAGATGAGCGTCTATGTTAAGGACCCTATAGGAGACACTCCTACGTGTGTTTTTGTTCTCGTCTTAGCTGAGAGAACCCAATTGCCGTAGAAAAGTGTTCCCTTTGGATGAAACCCGTAGAGAAGTGTTCTCTTTGGGTGTAACTGCCGAGAGAGACGATAGTGGCTCATCGAGCACCAGAGTCATTCTTTCAGTAAATCAAAGCCCTTAGTGTGCTGCCATTGTCATGCGAATCTAGTTGTGTTTCGGCCACTCAAATGTAAAAAAATGACCAAAAATTACTCCTTGGATTTGCACACCATTTGTATTTCCTGGCCTTTCATATTCTGAAGTACACGGAGGGATTAGGAGGCAAATGTTCCGTTCAAACTTGTACCATTATACTTGCTGTCAACACTTTGTACACAAATAACAGAGTTGCAGTCGACATTTCTGATTCACAAGGCTACAATTCGATGCCTTTACAAGCCCACAGGCTACAACTCGAGTATCAATCAGCAAGCCTGATAATGGAGCAGGCAGTTGTTCAAAACCAGTACAGTACACGTCTTCTCCAGACTCCCGATCAAACCAAACCAAACTAAACCAACCACTCCCTAAATGTAAGAATGACCAAACCAAAATAGGCCACAGACCAGGAAATCCACTGCAAACATCTCGATCATTTTATTTATTCGTAGGCACGACACAAGAGCATGAAAGCATGGAGCCTGCAGAACATAAACGTAAAACAAAATTGCATTCAGGACAACCACTGGATTGTATTTCTCACACGACAAGGTCCTTCTGAAACAACCACCTCGGGGTCACCTGTAAGTAGGATGGTTGCCTGGCCATGATTTCAGATTTTACCAGGAGGAAAAAAAAACCGTATGAATGAACAAACTGAACCCAGGACCTCGAGTCAGTCATATTGGAAGGACAGCTATAAAAACTCTGGCCATCCACACGACCGACCAATTCCAATTCTCCTACAACACACCGAACAACAATCACCCAGCCCCAATCATATCTCGGCACCAACCAAACCTCATGGTCTCAGACATCCAAAAATCATTGCCCTGAGACAATTCAGGAACAAATACCAACCAATCCATACTACCCCTACATGCTCATACGCTAGGTAGCTTAGGCACTCTGCACTGCTGTGTCATCAATAACTCATGCCATGTTCAACAGTATGCTACATCGCCACTCTGCTTCAAATGGCAGCACCTGAAAAGAAGCAAGGACCACGTTACATACATCAAAGCATGCAGCCTTTTGTTGAACTACTCAAGGCTTTGGTAGGCCGTACTGTGTTTCTATCACCCACCACACTATACGATCATGGTGCCTCACGAAGCAATGCCTGCTCCACCTAATGGTTCATTATCAGTTCATCACCAAACAATCAAGTAGCAGCTATGCACATCTTATGCAGTATTCAGGGCCTGCTGCAGCTGAGCAAACGCAGATGGATGGATCCTGCTGATGGCAGCATTGAATGCTACATCCCCATGGAAAACTGCACATGCTTTTAAGTTCTCTCTTAACACATTCTCTAGCGATGCTTGTTTGATAGGATCTGAATCCTTTACCTAGTCAACAAACAACTTTCAGAAACAGTGCCCTTACAAACCTGTATGTTTTTGGAAATGAACAGCCACGTAAAGCATGCCATACCTGGCGCTTTCTCAGCTCTTTGCTTGAAGTATTGGAATAACCTGAACCATCGTTGCCTATCCATGAAGAGCTTGTGATATCGCCACTGCAAACAATTATATCAAGAGTTGCTGACAGAATAATCTAGGCCTCAGGTTTAACAGCAAATAAAGAGCCTTAATCGTATTAAAATGAAGGACAAAACGATACCTAGTATCATCCTCGATCTTTACTTCACGGCTTCCTATAATGACAGTAGTGCAGACACTGCATTAAATCATATAACTCATTAGTACATACCCAACCACCAACAGGGCAGACTTTCAGTTTCAGTTAAATGCCCAAGAAACATCTTACCTCAGTATGTCATCAAGTTTGTCAATGACCTGAGGTACCTGTAATGTCAAAATTATAGAAAGCGCCATTGCATATTCCTTCTGCTGTATAGCATTTGCATCATCTACCTGTCCAATGACATAGTGCTTGTTAAAATAATACCACAAAAATCACTGAGCTCTTCCAGAATTTAGAAGACTCGCATATCAACAGCTAAAACACGTCAAAAAAACTAAAGTGAGGCTGATATCAATTGTTCAATCATTGTATGAATAGCACGGTTTTGTATGAACAGAAAAGTTTCATTGACAACACAACCATAACCCCAGCATCACCAGGTCAGGATATATGTTGAAACAAGAATAGGTTAGATACATCAAATGCACAGCATAATTTAGGGCTCGTTTGTATCCGGATAGGATTTTACAATCCGGCCAAAAAAAACCAGAATCCTATCCAAACAAAAGGGCTTATAGGGGATTCTGGTATGTGTCTGAGAAATCCAAGGCTATGATATCCCTTCTCTATGAGGGTGGGAAAAGACAGTTTTGCCCTTGCTTCAACTTTATCCACAGAACCATCTGAAGGGAATTTTAGACATCCCCTATCCAGAGTATAATCTGGGAATCTAAACAGATCAGATTATTTCCATCCAAAAACTAGACTCTCAAAATCACTATCTACTATCTGGATTCTTATAATCCCAGGAGCATCCAAATGGGGCCTTGACGCCTTGTACACATTTAAGTCAAATGGCAGGATCAAAAGAGCCTAGCCACTAGAACTATGTAGGTATCCCAATCTTTAGAACGACCTTATGAAAAAAAAAATCTTTCAAACAACGTGCCGAATTTACAAGAAACGATTAATACTGAAGGAAGTACCTTGTCTATCCACATATCAACTAAAGAAAGAAGCAGATTATTGTTCACAGAAATCCCAGCTTGTTGGATGCTTGCCAAAAGGGCAGGCTCTGATAATAGTTGTGCCAAAAAGTTTGTATTCATCACCAGAAGCCTAGCAAGAATTGCCCCAGAGGATGCCCGGACAGTTGTCCTAGACGGGTTTTGCCCATCATCTTGACTCAACGATATGAAGGTAAGTTTCTAGAAGTTGTCATGAACGCACAAGTTAGATCAATGGAAATGGAGAAACAATGTAATGAAAAATGGAGGGTCATTGGAGCACCCCAGACACATGGCCAAGTTTAGAAGCACCTGAAGAGCACTGGATATCAATGGTGGAGCTTCCAGAGGAAAGATCTGCACCAAGAAGCTCTGATTAGAAACTTAGATCTCAGCAAAAGAAGAAAGCTAACTGCAACAAGTTTTTTTAGAAAAGAAAGGAGATATAGGTCTAGACAATTCAATTAAAGGACCTTATGACCTGATGGGCAGATAAAAAGTCAATGAATAGCAATTAATCACAGCACAAGGCTCCTTAACTCTGCACTGCATATTCAGGACCAACAGTTTCCTTGTAGTTCTAGCCCATGAAATTATGGTTACAGCAAATTTAGTACGGCAAAAAACTAGGTTCCCTCACATCAACTTGTCCCAACAAATTCACAGTAAGCAACCTCACCAGATGTTACTCAGGAAAGTAGAGTTGCTTCACTAGGACAAAGTATTGTAACCTGAATAAGAAGATCAACAATAGGAAGTGCAGTGAGAAGTCCTTTGTCATTGACATTTCCAACAATAGTATCAATGATGTTAGCTAGGTTTGCACCATGGCTTTTCAAAAATTCTGATCCACCAAAAATTATGTAATCGTCAATTATTTTCATTGAGACCTGCAAAATAATTTAATTTGAGTCAAAGCAAATAAATATATCCAAATCTGGAGATATGGCATGTAATAAAATAAACTTATAAACTCAAATATAGCACAAATACAAATACGAACAATCTAAAACTGCATATCATGGTTTTTGAGCTGTCGCCGCGCCGCAGGACGCCACAGGGGTTTAGTTAAGGCGCCTAGGCGTCCAGGCGTACCCCCAGCGCCACAGGACGCCACAATGCCTCAAAAACCATGCTGCATATCACTCAATTTGCAGCAAAAGCTAAGAGAAGTTGCTTTTAGAAGTTCCACTTTCACCAGATCAATGTATCGTATGATTATGAAGAACTTTGGTCTTGTGCCAAAACTCAATTGGTCCTTTCATGGATGTATATGAGGTAAAAAAAAATAGAAGCTAACAGCAATATATAGCTGGTAAAATAAGCAGAAGCTGGACCATTTACCGCCTCCAGATGATAGTACACCGAGATCAACAAAATAAGCAAATATAACAGCACAAAAGCTAATGAGCAATATGTAAATAACCATAATGGTAAGGTTAAATTGATCTACTTGGCAGCAAGTTACCGTAAACAAATGAGAAAAAAAAAATCAATTCACATCTTTCTGAACTGTGAAGTAGACTAACAAATATCCTATTCCATCATGAAATACAAGGTAAAGAAAATGATTACAATAAGATATTGTGAACTATGAATTCTAGGACTACGAAATATTATAGGGTAAAGGAAATGGCGCACATAACCCTCCCTTAAGATATTGTGATTACCATATTGCATACCTTATACTTTAGGACAGAAGGAGCAAAAAATATTTAGAGGGAGGGGAGCAGAAAGCCCACATACACACTAAAAGAACCCAATCACACTGAATAGAACTACTTGCACACACTGCCTTATTCTGAATCAAGAGAGGTTTCTTTTTCTTTTTTTTAGGGGTGTAAGTTCTAACCTCCAGATAGTCAAAACTTCTATTCATGATGCCCACGAGGTAAGGGAATAGATCCAGAAGTTGAGGTACAATGGAAGGGGCATTTGAAAGGGTTGCTTCCCACAACTGCAGTATGAATTCTGAATATTAGAGATTTTGTGCATGCACGTGTGCTTGCCTTCATGCCAACATGGTTAAGAATCACTTACCAGAACACTGTCCTCAAGAAGATTAAGAGCATCAGGGCTGTTGATATTGATACCACTTTGCAATATAGGAATAAGCATGTGGTAAGAAAGAGGTGACTGGAATCCAAGCGAAGAAACAAAAGTTCTAAGTGCTGTTAGTAATTGTATCTGTAGCAAGCTTTCACCCGCAGATTCGTTCCATATCTGGAAAAGGAAAACAAAATTAGGCAACTAAATAATTTGAACCACAAAGGAAAATCAGCACCGCTGAATATTGAACTGATGAAGTCCCGTAGGGCCTCAACAAAGTTCTTTTCACCCTAACCAAAGCTTTTTTTTTCCTCGAACAATGCAGGGAAGCTGCATGTCATTTCATTTAAGAAAAAACAGTACAAGGAGATATCAAGAGGCCTCTCCAAGACCCAACCCCTTAAATTAAGTTAGCACCTATTATAAAACTTAAACAAAATACAACCTCGACTAGAAAAATATCTCCTCAGGAGATGACCCGTGGAGAACAACCTAGAGAGGAGTTAGCTGAGAGCTGAGGCTCCAGCAGAGCACCAAAGGATACATTCCTCTCCCACTTTGTGCAGAACCGCCTGGACACAGGGTAGCTCCTTCAAAAACAAAGAGTTCCTGTGTTTCCAAATTCCCAGGCTACTAGAATGATCAACGTATTGAGTCCTTTTCTCGAAACTCTAGGTAGCCCTTGATAGCATTGAACCAGCCCTCACTGAAGTTTGATATTGTGATTCTACTTCTTGTGAAAAAAAAGGGAGCAAACACAAACTTGCTCCCTTGCAGTACTTAATAGCAGATACTATGAAGGACAAATCTATATAACATGACGCGGTAATATTCATGTGTTTTCTCTGATAGTCAGCAATAGATGTTGAAACTGTGACACAAAACCTGAATAAAGTGTAGCCAGAGAAGTTAGCATTTTATCTCCCTTCGACCCTTCTAGTGTAACACTTAGCAAATGATGGTATGTCAGAAGCACTATGTGAACTCAGCTTTCCCCAAAGGATATTCTAAACGGATAGAGAGCAGCAAACATAAAGTTTATCAGACAGAAATCTGTGAGCCATACCATCTGAAAAAATTGTGATAGCTGACTTGCAAATGGAATAACCTTGTCTCCCGCATGTTCAAGAAGAACTGAAATGAAGTTCAACACTTGCACCTACAAAGAAATAGGTAAAAATTAGGAGAGAGGACAAACCTGAAAATTCATAATGGTAGATGTACAAGATTTGGTGTGCAAGTGCAACAAACACAAACTACCAACTAGATCCTGCCTAATGAACCATTCATTGCTTCCTGACTAACTTTTACTCGGCATGGTATTGACTAATAGCACAGCATGAAGTTCCAATGCGTACAGGGAAATCAGGTTAAAAAGAAGTTGAAGGAGAACAGGATTGTGCTTTTGAGATACAAACCTTTGAATCAAATTCTTGGACGTCTTCTATCAACTTGAAACTCATTGTCCAACATGTAGGAAGACACTCAAACAAATCTACTTCAGAAAAGCAAGATTCTTGGAAAAGATAGCACAGAGAAGAGCATGCTGCTAGCTGAAAGTTGAACATAATGAACAAACAATTAAAACAAGTAGGTACAACTATACACTCATAATGCCAAGGAATTGCAGAGGTAGAACATACCCTTACGGCTATGTCATTATCCTGCAGCAATCCAACCAAAGCACGGTAGACCAATTTCCGAGTGTCACCCTTGATCTATAGAGCAACAAATGTTGGAGCCCAAATATAAAGTAAACCACTAAGCCTAGACGCTGTGCAGAAAGTAAACTATACAATACATGGTTTTCTGAAATCATATCAGATTAGAGAAAACGTACCTCAGAAATCCATTGCCCAAGCAGCAATGCAATTTTTCTACGAATGATACGCATATTGGGGTGATGATTTGAAATTTCAATAGATAGAGATCCATGGAACCTGTAGAAAATAGAGAAAAACACATAGGAATGCAATCATTTAGAACACACTATGACCATCAACTTCCCAATAATGCTTTGTCAGTATGCTCAACACAAGATGCTAACACACAAACATGTAAGAGCATTTGCAAACGCCTCTACAAAGACTGATATCATTTTCATTAAGAACTCATAAAGTTAGAAACTTAGTAACCACTCATTAAAACTGAGGTAGTTCGAAAGTTCATAAGCATTTGCAAATGCCTCTACAAACACTGATATCATTTTCATTAAGAACTCATAAAGTTAGAACTTAGTAACCTACCATTCATTAAAACTGAGGTAGTTCGAAAGTTCATAATAAACATGCCCGGCGGCTGTATAGGCAGCATCCTTTAAAAGCATTCCAGCAGTAACACCCGTTTCTTGTGGTGGCGAAACAACCATAGCTTCACGAAGAACAGAAACAACAACTGGAGCTAGAAGCTGAAGTGACACATGATCATGTGAGCATTAAAGCATTCAATTGACTCACAGCCACAATGAAAATTTAAATGTGCACACCTCTCGGTACTTCTCGAAGATAACAATGAAGAGGGCTTCAGCACATGGCCGTTTTTTCTCGGTCCACTGAACCAAATTCTGCTCATGGTGGAAGGACTCAGGATTCTCTGACCACTCTTCCAAATCCTTTGCTGTGTAAATGAAGTATCTGAAAAAGAATTGCAAACTTCTAAGGTACCTGAAGGCCAGAAAAATCTTAAATAAAAATATAAAATGAGCTACGAATGATAAAAAAAACACCATGTGTGTAGAATAGTAGATGTAATATGAACAGCAGAAAAATTACAAGATATTCAATGGCGCCTGTTCTACTGGTAATCACACTGATGGATTCATTAAACATGCATTGGTGCAGCAATCTAGGTTGTTGGCCAAATGATGTGCTCAACAGTTTGTGCAGTATTAATGCACACTTTACTCGGTTAACAAGAGACAAGTTGTATTTTTATCTTAAACTTGACAAGGTTCATTATATGATTGTCAAGGAATCAAAACACTACCTCCTTACTAAAATGTTGCATAGGAGCACGACTCGATCACCAGACAAAACGGCCTTCAGCATGTCACTAGCCACTGCTGCAAAGTTTCTCTTCCTTTGCTCCAGACTTAAAGGCTGTGCATTTTCATTGATAACACGTCCTGTGGGACTTGGTCTGTATTCTTTGCACTCCAGTACTGATTTAACCAAAACCATGCTTTGTATAAGAAATTCTTCAAAAGTTGTGCCAGTCTGTTCAGGATTTGTAATCATATTTAAACAGAAGTCCACTGTAGCAGGAAGCACAGTTTGGTGAACAAAAGAATATGGATGTCTGCCTTGTAGAGTAACGAGGACTTTCATCAACTTAGTGCATGCTCTTTTTGCAAAGTCCCATAGTTTAGCTTGCTTGTCTTTGAAGGAGTCGTCTGTAGAGTAAAGAACAACAACAAACAATTGACTTGTGATCAGAGAATAACGGGGCATATTTACACATGACTACAATAGCACTCTTTGAGTTTTCTAATCAATAATGTCTGAGTAATGTATTAAATAGCGAAGAAAAAAAAACATATCACAAAACAGTACTGCACTAATGCCTAAATTTGATGAAGTCAAAGCATAATCAGAGCAATTTCTGGGTATTAGAATTAATGCCCAGGTGAAACTACATAGGTAAAAGAGGGCATTCGAGGCAATGTACAAGTAAAATATTAACTTACAATATGGAAGAAGGGATCTAATGGCAGTCAAAACTGTTGGACAAACTTCCCTAACCTGCCAGACCTCCTACAAAAGTAAACAGCTCGTTGCAGATCTTGCTTCTGGAACAGCTTAGGAACATTCAGTAGCAGCAAGACTATGAGCAAAGGAGATAATATGATTACCTGAGCAGTTCTTGAGTCACTAGCATAACCTGAAAAAATTAGTTGCCGGACAATCTTTAAGCAGAGCAACCACCGGTCGCAAATCAAAGCAAGGTCATTGGATTGCTCCAAAATGGAATCTATATCATTCCTCTGTGAGAGCATAGAAAGATTCTGTAATATAGTCTGCACATCACTCTTCCAAAGGTTCCAGGTATACTCAAACAAGTGGCCAGTGATCTACATAAGAAAACAAGATGTGTAAGAACGTGCTGCTTAGTTTCATTTTTTTTTCCTTTTTTTAAAGTAAATACCTCCTTACAACGAATACTATCATAAAAAAAAACTTGCAACACATATTCACAATTTCATGGAACGGTGACACAATTGCAGATGCTATGGAATATGAAAGGCATGTTTCTCGACCAATTCAATAACAACTTGACAATAGTGAAAAGTTCACATTATGACAATCCACCTGTGAACCCCTTGAGATGCCTTGATGTGATCAAATAAGATAAACCAGAAATAATATGAGTTTGCTATGTTGTGTCTCATGCATTATGGGGCACTGGCAACAAGCTATTATGAAGTCAGTGTCGGACCAATATAAAATGAAACAAAAATATCAATGGACAAAACATAAACACAACTGAGTAGGGACACACATGGATAAGTGGCTTCTAAAAAATGAAATTACCTCTGCATAATTCTTCTGATCCACAGCAAGCCGTTTAGTTGACAGCTCCTTTAGAGTTCGAAACAGGACCATAAACATGCGATGTGAAGCAAGAACATCAGCGGACTGCAGCTGTTGTGCCAATACAGAGAGAAGGTCTGGCCTGAATGACAAGATATGAGGAACCATTGTAGCCTTGAATCGCAATTCACAAATCGAACTATGTGCAAGATAGCTGATAGTAGTTGTTTTGCAAATACATACCACTCCTTTGGGTAATCCAAGCGTGCAATCTTGGAGATTAATACAGCTAGCTGCAGTGCAATCTACATTACAGCAACAACCTCGTCAATACACATTATATGTGTCTACCATCTATGACTCAAACTGGATGCATATTATAGTGCACACCTGGCTATTTTCCTCATGCATGTTTAGCAAAAGATTTTTCCGAAGGTGGTCCTTCTCCTCATTGCTAATTCCACTGCACCAGAGAAATTTTAATCTGGTAAGTGAGATGTAAAAAACTATTAACATGTAGTTGAAGAAGTGTGCCATTTATGCTATGCAACATCAAATTATCAAGCAGAAATTTCGGTTAAAAGTGCGGCGTTTGGATTACCAACAAATCTAAAGAACTATTTACTCCACAAAGAGGTGACAGGAGACTAATCAATGAATCTTGGAGCTCAGGGCTCCTCTTGAGACCAACTAGTAGTATTCCATGAGTCAGTAAGCTCGAATTGGCAATGACTCTAACCGAAGTGGCAATGGGATTAAACATATAAGTGATATATAATATAAAAAATGCTGCCACCCAAACGAATTGCAAGGCTTCATAGCAGACAATATTACTACGATTTTCAGAAGGGAGTGGGAGGGCGGAAATCAATCAATCACTTAGAATTAAAGAAGAGGTATCGGGACTCACTACGAATCGCGGCGATGCCTCCAGTAGCGGTTGATACTGTTCTTAAAATATACCGTGGCGAGCAGGCGAACATCCTCCCGACAAGCCAATCCCCTCGCCGAGATGATCTCCTGCGAAGCAGCAAACCAGAGAAATAGGTCGGTAGGAGTTGAAGCAGAAGCCCCGTAGATCGGACACCCGGTGGCGACAAGCCTAGCCCTAAAGAAACCAGGATGCGATGTGAGACTGCGGGGAGAGGTGGAATGGCTTACCAAGAGGCAGGAGCAGAAGCCCGGGCGGGTCTCGCACTGCGACAGAGCTGCCTCCGCGGGGCGCCGGGCCGCCTCGTCGGCGCTGAGCGAATTGACGAGGACGGTATACATAGTGGGCACATCGCTGGCGGAGAGCGCCATCTCGCAGCACCAAAAAACGGCAGGGCGGGAAAGGGGCAGTGGATGGGACGGCGACAAGAGGAGGTGGTGGAGGTGTCGTCGTCGTCGGCGGCGGCGGCAGTACGGGATGATCGGAGAAAATGTCCGGGACTGGACTTCCGGAGGAAAAAGGAAATTGCAAGTCGGCCGCAAACAGATGGCCAAAGGGACGCAATTTTTTCCCTTTTTATTTAAAAAATAAAATAAATATTCTCTCACTTTGTAGTTTTTACTAAAAAAACATGTCCGCGCGTTGTAATAGTAAAAAAACTTTCAAGTCTTAATGCAAAGGAACCATGGTAATAATATAATTTTTCTATTTATAGTTTATTCTTTATATAAAACTTGAATTTTATAATTTACTTTACGATGACTATGATATCCATAATATAACTTAGTAGTGTCATTAATATGATAATATCTTATTAAATTTATATATCAAATTAAAATGGTCATCGATCCCTTGCCATAGTCGTCGAATGCTGAAATCGTACCTATGGGAGTTGGATTTTTTGCTTGATTTTTATGTGTGTATATATAGTTGGTGGCCTTTATGTGATTTTGCTTTGGACTCGTTCGGAAACTAAATTTGATGAATTTTGATTTCGATTTATTTTGGATCTCAATTCTCTGTCTCATGGTAGTCAACTTATGGAATATGGATTTTTTTTAGTTGGATTTGTGTTCTTCAATGTACTTTGTGTGATTAAGACATTTTAGGTGTGACTCAAAGAGTAGAGCTCGAACAGGATAAAAATATGCGCAAATTGATTCGACTTTGATCTTGAAAAACTTCTCGACCTACGTCGCTCTCTAACTCTATGACCACCTATAAATCTAACTCTGTGACCACCTATAAATGAAATCAACCATGGTGTCACATATACGGAGGGGTGACTCGTTAATAAATACACTAGACCAAAAAACGACTTAAATTTTGCCTCTTTATTATTAGAGATAGATATACTCCCTCCATCTTAAAAAACACGTAATTCTAGCATTCAAATCTTGTCTTAGAAAACATGTAATTGTAGAGTTAGGATCACCTCTTTTTAATAGACCCACTAATTAAAAAATATCCCACGTAACTAAAAAACAAATCATTCATTCAAAGAACATTCCAGAAGATGACTATTCTAGAACGATAAAAGAGAGGCAAATATTTAAATTCACAGCTGATCATCGATTCCAATCTAGAAATTAAGGGATCAAAGCATCAAGATCGAAATCTCAGCTACAACTTACATTCTCACCATTATCATCCACATGAGAAAAATGTTGACCTAAACGCATTGCATTGGAGACGTCCTACACTTAGTCTATCCTGAGGCAGGTGAATTATACAGCAATGTCACTCTAGCCAAGGCAGCCGTTGACAAACAACTGGCACATCGCAGCACCACGCGGGAACTAAATGCCCTTCCCTTTCACTTTATTCTCAAGTGAAGTAACAATGGAGGCTAGCTTTGAATGGTTGGAGATTTTGAATTTGCGTGTGAGATCCCAACGCCATGAAGGGTTTAGATCAACCACTCTGTATGAATCGAAGAATGAGACTGACTTACATTGTTGTCCTCGACTATTAGATAGTATACATTAATAATCCACATATTAACAGCCTTGTTCGTAGAGAAAGAGAGAGACGATGTGTGCAAATCAGCAGAAGATCACCTTGTTTATTCTCTAATAAAATGAATCATTCATCAAAAGATTCTCAACTCAAGGCCCAAATATACATATACCTCAGTTAAGTAATATCTAAATTCTGTTTTTTTAGCATTGTGTCAACAAAATATTAATATGATCCATGATGATGACAATATTTGCTATATTTAAGCATGTTATGTAAGTCTTGCTTAATGATTACAAATCATAAGGTGATATTATCAATAAGCCTTGAAGCCTCTAAAGAAAGATGTTCTACTTGCCAATGCTAAATACTGAAGATTCAAGAGCAAAACTAAATGATGAAAAGGAGGAAAACTGCTCTGCAAAGTTTTTTCAAGAACAAGCCTGAAAGTATGGCTTTGCTAGGTGGGAGTTTCTTTGTACTAAACTGTAATTTCCTTTTACCTCAGTACCATTAAGATATTTATCATTCATTTTGGTGTAATAGGTGTACTATCAAAATACAGTACTCAAAAGGTCCACGGTATTGTATAATATTTTTGAGTCATATATACTGAAACTAATTAGTCACATACTGCTGCTAAGCGAAACTGCACAAATCAACCTATATCCCATCAGCTAGCGAATTATTTTGTATAGTAATGAACACCAATCGCTCCTATATATATGCTAGCTATTATGACAAAAAGTCACTTTGCATGACCCAAAACTGAAAGCTTAGTATGTAGGAACATGCATTCAGTCCTAACCTGAAAGCTAAATAATAAGAAAGAAAATTTAATACTGGTATAACAGACTGAAAAAATGCAACCTAAAACAAAACTGAGTTTGAAATTATGAATGGTCAGAGTGCACGGCTTAATACCAATCTCAGAGAATTCATGAAACCCTAGAGAGAGGAAAATTTTGAGGAACACTCAAATTCAATGATAGCATACAGACACAAATCAATTGTTGATTCTTCATAGGTTTGCACATACAATGACAGAAAAAATGAAGGTCGCTGGCCGTAGCTCGAGTCCCTTGGCTGTCAGCTACTACAACCTTCAAGTTCTTTTGCTTGCACAGCGGTTGCAAATTAGTTCGGTCGTATAGTACTTTGCAGTATGTCGGGCATTCTTGTGTGCGTTTGTTCCTGCTTGTGACTTGATAGCAGGACTTCACTCGCTATCCGTAAAACTCTGTTTCAACTTTGCTTAGTGAAATACTGGTGTGATGCTATTCGTGAAAAAAAAGACAACCTTCAAGCATTGGCAAACAAAATGATAACATGTGAAAGAACAAGGGACACACGGTAAAAGCATGACAATATCATAATATGTTTCACAAGGCATGACTCAAAAGTTCTCTAAGCTTACTTTATAACATATATTGCTTTCCTACCTAAAAATAGATGTGCAATTTTATTTTCTCTATGTACTTCTTATTGATAAATCTATTATCCATGCTCATTAGGCATAATCAACAATTTTTCATCAGCAAGTTGAGAACCTATCATGATATACACATAGAGATTAAAGGACACACTGTTTACCTCATGGCCATTATTCCCTCAAACACCTTCTGCGCGAGTCTGATGTTGCTGATGGAAACTTAAATTAAAGATAGTAACTCACTATCAGACAGAATATGATTTTAGCATTTTATAAATATAAATTAGCTGGACTAGCACCGTACAACTAGATAGATTTTCATTCGGCAATGAAATATATAGAAGCAAATTTAACAGATTTAGCTGAACGCACAAAGGCCCCGTCATTGTACAGTGCTGTCAACATACAAAAGATCTTTACTACAAACATACAACAAATGCTTTGATGTTCATGTACAAAAAGACTACAGCTTATATATGGAGGCCTAACAACATCTGACTGCTTTCGTGGTCAACCACCTGCATTAATTCACAGGATACACACATATTCAGGCTTTGTTTAGTTGTGAAAAGTTTTTGGATTTTGACACTGTAGCATTTTCGTTTGTTTGTGGCAAATATTATCCAATTATGAACTAATTAGGATCAAAAGTTTCGTTTCGTGATTTTACAGATAAACTGTTCAATTAGTTTTTTTCCGTCTATATTTAGTGCTTCATGCATGTGTCGTAAGATTCGATGTGACGAAGAATCTTAAAAACTTTTTGGTTTTTAGGGTGAACTAAACAAGGCCAGGAATGAAATGCATATGCGTCTAATGGTAGATCAGATAAGATTGAGATATCATCGGGCAAAAGAAACATATTACTAATAATAAAAATGTTGTTGCGAACTCGGAACTCTTATACACAAGAAAACATAGGGAAGGCAATACATTAACTTAGTCCCAGCTGAGTGTAGACATTATTTTAAACATATAGAAAGGCAAGAGAGTCACAACTGAGAGAAAACTAAACATTGGACCTAACTAATACCATGACATGATTGTAGCATTTCAAAGCCAAAATGCCACAGGATTCAGATCGTAAGATGCTTCCAGAGGCACCGTGTAGCATTGCACCGCAGTCTTGGCAGCCGTCAGGTCTCCATTCATGTCAGAGCTGAGAGAGAATGTCGTCAAACGACAACGTGAGGCTAGGGGGCCGTCTTCCAACTTGTATGCGTGATCGAGCTCTTCCCACTTCTCTGTGCGATGGAGCTCTTCACACTCCTCCAGCCACTTGCGCACAACTTCGGCATCCCCATTGCTGACGCACTCCACAAGACAGAACCTGCTTTCTCCCAAGTAGACTAGTGTAGTGCCTACATGATTCTCAGCTGGGTCCTTGCTTGACAGATTCTCCTTGCTGAACCACACATGTTTATCATTATCATTACCTACTAACCACCTGCAGCTGCAGAAGCAGAGGTGGCCGAAGGCGTCGTCTACGTCGTCTTTTGGGAGTCCAACAAAGACGTCCAGGCCATGGACAAAGTTTGCGCGGCCAGAGAATGGCAGCGACCACTCGACGCGGCCGGAGAACGGAAATCAATAAACCCCAATCCTCCCACAGCAACCCAACCCCTAATAATCCCAATCCCTCCCGCAGCCTTAACTAACCCGACAAATCCAGTATCCAAATCTGAATCGGGGGCAACAGAGAAGAAGAAATCGCAGGTACGCACCTACAAGAGGAATATGGTGCGGCGACGACTAACTATTAGCAGTTGATCGTGATGGGCAAAGGCGTCCGCGGCGGCGGAGGTCGGACACGATGAAGGGCTTGTGTCCTTCTTGTGGGCTATTATATTATATATAAGAAAGTTTTCGGAACTGTAGCACTTTCGTTTGTTTGTGGTAAATATTATCTAATCATAGACTAACTAGAGTCAAAAGATTCGTCTCGTGATTTACAGTTAAACTGTGTGATTAGTTTTTGTTTTCATCTATATTTAATGCTTCATGTATGTACCGTAAAATTCGATATGATAGAGAATCTTGAAAACTTTTTGGATTTCGAGGTGAACTAAACAAGGCCCTACACCAAAAGCGGGCTAGCGGGTAGAGGGCCACGTCGCCCGTTAGCTCGCAGCCGTTCGATCTGGCGAACTTGCGATGGCGGATCGGTTTGGCCTCTACCCGTTTCTTTGTCAACCCGACACCTCGAGAGCCGTCGAGCGAGCGGCGGCACGGGCGTCAGCCACCAGCGACGGCGCAGCCCCGCGGCGCGATTCCCTCCTCCAGTCCACCGATCCCGTTGCCCTTCGCCGTCCCTCCGCACCTCCCTCCTCCCCGGCAGGCAAGGCCGGAGCGGGCGATGCCGCCGGCTCTTGGCGCACCGAATGGGGTATGGGGGCGGGGATGGGTCCCCGTGCTCGCACGTTCTCCCCCGGCCACACCTCCTGCAGTCCTGCCCCGCCCTCCAGCCATCGTCCGCTGCCATCCTCTTAGCCATTCAGCTATGGGTCTCGCAGCCACGTCCTACACGAGCTTCCCGGCGGCGTCGCTCCGGCTGCCGGCGCATCCGCAGGCGCCTCTTCCAATCGGCCTACGGCAGACCCAGCGTCTGCCGGGGGCCACCACGCGCGCTCGATCTCTCCCGCCGTACGCTGGTCTGCGCCGCGCCTGTGATGTCGCGGCCCTCGCCGTCCTCCACCCCCGAACCGCCGCCGTCGCTTGGCCTTCCTCCTAGGAGGTCCGGCCACCCCTGCTCACAGAGCAACATCCCCTTCGGCTTCACACAGCTCAGCACGCCGCCATTGACCACCTCGCCCAGTGAGGCTTCGCAAAGCCCCAAATCCGCAAGACCATCAACAACCTCCTGCAGGTAGCTGTTGCTCTTCTTCCTCACAAATCTTTCTTGGAATCTTGCCATCGAGTAGCGTTTGTAGAGTGTTCTTCTGTCCATGTTCCTCTTCCTCAGAGCTGAGACTTGCTCTTCACCTCAGATGGAAAAGAAAATTCTGCTTTTTTCCCCTCCCAAGATTGCTCTATGCGTATAGATTCTTCCTATTTTGCTGTGTATGTACGCGGTTGCAATTCTTGAGATGGCGGAGTAGAAAAGGTAGCGCCTTTCCCTGCTTAAAGAAACCACGGGGAGACAGCTAGATTTTTTTTGGGGGGTTTCTTGATGCGCTGCTTGATCATCTAGTAGCTCAGTGGAGAACATCGCAGTGCTGTGCATCTGAAATTTAAGACAGGCGTGCTACAGGATATTCCTAGCAAAGGAACCACCTTGATTTCCTCCTGTGGCAGAGAGAGTAGGTGATATGTAACTATATATGCATCTAAGGCCCTGTTTAGATTGAAGATGAAAATTTTTTGGGTGTCACATCGAATGTGTCGGAAGGATGTCGGGAGGGGTTTTTAGAAACTAATAAAAAAATAAATTACATAGCTCGTCTGGAAACTGCAAGACAAATCTATTAAGCATAATTAATATGTCATTAGCACATGTGGGTTACTGTGGCACTTAAGGCTAATCATGGACTAATTAGGCTTAAAAGATTCGTCTCGCGATTTTCAACCAAACTGTGTAATTAGTTTATTTTTTTATCTACATTTAATGTTCTGTGTATGTGTCCAAAGATTCGATGGGATGGATGAAAATTTTTTGGGTGGGAACTAAACAGGGCCTAATAAGGGACCATGTTTAATTATGGAAGAAACATAGATAAAGACAACGAAAAAATTGAGCCACTACACTGTCTACACATAGCCAAGGTACCATGTTATATGAGAAACTGAAACATGGAAAACTAGTAGGGTACAAAATTAGTACTCTACACTACACATATATGCTCAGTAACTGTATCTCTGCATGTTACAGGAGCATGAAAGATTGATATATCAAACGAAGATTGTAGAAGCTGGAACGTATGTACTCTGGAGATAAACTTTCTCCCATTCCATCTGCTGATTTGGTAAATTCTTGAAATGTAATCCATATTGGCGTTTCATAAATACTAGGAATTGGACAGATAATACATTGCTGCAATTTAGCATTATATTCGACTATTCACTTCCAGATGTTTTCCAGCTACATGCCAGCTACAAAATTGGCGTTAATCAAATACATACATACTACAACAAACATTACTAGATTAGATGGAAAATGCAAGCCGAATGGATATCTGAATATTTGGAGCTTAGCTGATCAACCTTTCTAAATAGTTAAAAGTTTCAAGTACATGATACACCATGAAACCATGATTAGCAGCGTTCCTTTTTATTTGACTTTGCTGTGATTGTAAAGTGCAGAAAAAGACATCAGGTTTTTTCTATATATCGCTAGATTACATTCGATGAATCTATCTTCATTCATTTGTTGTTATAATGTTGTGGACTCGTGTGTGGGCCACCAGTATAGGCGTCGCCCCAAACAAGGCCTCAGCTCAGGCCGGTGCTAATAGGCTACTGCGGCAGGGAGGAGTTTTAGTAGATTGGTCTCTATTAGTAGATTGGTTTAATTATGCATGTAAGTGCGCCTGGACTATAAAGGGGCACCTTAGGAGATTGTAATAGGCATCGAAGAAGGAATAAACCTCCCTGTGTATCGGGGTGCGGTTTTACCCTTCGACGGTGGCGTTCGGCGTTTCAACCGCCGTCACCGAAGAAGCTCCCACCGCCGAGGTTCCTTGCTACCCTCTGTGTTCCAATTCCCAATTCAGCCTCCTCTCCACTCCCCCTCTATTCACCTCACCGCCGACGCCGAATCAATCTGGTATCAGACCTCCACGAGCGCATCGATAGCAATGTCCGGCGCTCCTCCTGATCCTGCGGCTATGGATGCGAAGCTGGACCGCATCTTGGGCTAGCTCACCACCATCAACAACAGGTGAACTCCTATGACGCTCACCTCGCCCGCATCGAGACCGGCAAGCCTGACCCCAGCAAGGGAAGCGACGGGGGCAACATGACTGGGGGCGAGGATGACCATCGTGACGATAGGGAGCACCACCGCGGCAGCGGCTCTATCCATGAAGATCAGGAGCTTGAGCGGGACCATGCCTGGGCTGACTTCCGCAAGCAGGCCCTCCGCGATCGCGAACGTTATCGTGAGGCGGTCCGTTACGACCGCGAGTTCCGCGGTGACCGCAACTACGGCTGGGGCAATTGCGACTTCGGTTGTGCCCGTGACTTCAACCGCGCCCGCGATGTAGATCGCGTTGCTCGTGACCATGATTACGGTGGTCGTGCCTTCGATCGCGACAGACGTTTCCGTGCTGACGCTGATGACCGCCGGGAACCCCTTCGACCGCCGAAGATTCAGTTTCCCAACTTCAATGGGGAGGTTGATCCGCTGACTTAGCTCAACAAGTGCGACAATTACTTCCGCGGTCATCGCGTTCCGGAGGATGATAATGTGTGGATGGCGCCGTTGCATCTGGACGACACTGCTACTGAGTGGTATTATCAGATGGAGCATGATTTCGCCATGGTCTCATGGCCGCGCTTTGTCGAGTTCGTCAAACTCCGCTTCAGACCGCCCATCTGCTCCCACTCCGTCGGTGAGATCAAGGCCCTGTTTTGTACCGGCACGGTGGAGTACTCGCGGTGCTACCTCGCCTTGCTCTCTCGCTGCGACCACCTCAGTACACGGACCAAGATCGATCTGTACACTGGTGGCTTGGGTCAGCCACTAGTTTCCGATGTGGAACTGTGGCATCTTGTCGACCTGCAGCATGCTATGAGCTTGGCACGGGCTTACGAGCAGCACCAAGTGGAGGCTTCCACCGTCAACAGTTCGGCGGCACCCAAGTCTTCTACACGTCGCGCCACCGCTTCATCTAGTATTGTAGTTCTGGTGCCAATCTGCAGGATGGCAAGACGAACGTGACGCGCTCTCGCTTTCACCGCCTCACGCAAGCTAAGATGTAAGAGAAGCGGCATAACGGGCAGTGCTATTTTTGTCTGGAGCCTTATTCCAAGGATCACAAGTGCGCCGCAAAGGGCATCTTCCTCATGGAGCTTGCGGAAGGCGAGGAGGACCCGCTCGGTGAAGACGTCACCAACCTAGAGATATCCTTACACGCCCTCACCGGCCTTGGGCCTGCTAATTCCATGATGTTGCAGGTGGTGATTGGTGGTGTTCAGCTCAAAGCTTTGGTTGACATGGCTTCCACTCATAGTTTCATCCACTTTGAGGTGGCTGCTCGTTTGGGATTGGTGGTCACCGAGCACGCTGGGCTCTTAGTGATGGTGGCCAACGGTGATCGGTTGCACAGCCCCGGCGTATGTCTCGCTACGGACGTCCTCATCCACGACTTACGCTTCTCCATCGACTGCTTCACTCTCGATTTGGGCGGGTTTGATCTTGTCATCGACGTTCAGTGGCTACATGATCAAATAGTCTAATATAAAATCTGCCATCCGGAGTCACGAGGAATGGGGGCAGCAGCGTCCTGAGTCACGGCAACTCATGGTCGCGGTCTCCGCGTGCGTGACCGCATGAGATGCGGTGCCGCAAGGCGGGAGGCGGGAGCGGAGGGAGGAAATGGGATGGGATGTGAAAACCTAGGGTTGCGTTATATACACTTTTAATGGGCTTGGGCTGTGTGGTGGTAATTTTGACCCATGAAGAGTTGGGTCGGGTTTAATTTACCCATGGGATAAAGGGTATGGGCAATGCATACCCTTACCCGCTGGGTAAGACTTTTGTCCCATTTATTTACCCATGGATGAAAAAATTAGCCATACCCTTGCCCTAATAGGGTTTTTACCCATCGGGTTTTGGGTAGAAATTGCCATCTTTACGTGATTCGTAGGCGCCTGCTGTCCGGGCGGTTTCAGGCCCAACATTCTCCCTCTACGACGACCTTCGGGTGGAGCACCAGCGTGATCCATAGGCACAGGAGCTGCAGGCCCAGTTGGCTGCTTCTACAGCGCCTGATGGCTGGTTGCTGGTGGATGACATGCTGCTGCACCGCGGGCGCCTTTTCGTTCTGGACGCTTCGGTCCTTTGGCTGCATCTACTGCTGGAGGCGCATGGCAGCCATGAAGGAGTGCAAAAGACTCTTCACTGTTTTTGGGCATCCTTTTATAATGCTGGTGCCCACCGATTGGTTCGTGACTTCGTTCGTGGCTCTGTGCTATTTGTCAACGGAATAAGACGGAGCATCTACATCCGGCTGGTTTGCTGTAGCTTTTGCCCATTCCAGAACATGTGTGGAGTGACATCGCCTGTTGAGGGCTTTCCACGGTTGGTGGAAAATCAGTGGTTCTTACTGTGGTGGATCGGTTTTCTAAGATGGCTCATTTCATTGCTTTAAGTCATCCATATTCAGCAAGTTCCGTGGCCCGTGCCTTCTTTGATAATATTGTGTGCCTTCATGGATTTCCCTGCTCCATTGTTAGTGACCGTGACACGGTGTTTACAAGCAGTTTTTGGGGAGAACTCTTTAAGTTAGCCAATGTCCGGTTACTGCGCAGCTCAGCATTTCATCCCCAAACTGATGGACAGTCTGAGGTGACTAAACGCATCATTGTGATGTACTTGCGGTGTTTAGCTGGTGATCACCCATGTTCTTGGCTTCAGTGGTTACCATGGGCAGAGTTCTGTTACAATACCTCCTTCCAGTCTGCTCTTCGTGCCACTCCCTTTGAGGTTGTCTATGGTAGGCCACCGCCGCCTCTTGTGTCTTATATGCCTGGTTCGGCCAAGGTGGCTGCAGTGGATCGACAGCTTCGTGATCGTGATGTTTTCTTGGCTGAGATCCGTGATAGGCTGCAGTTGGCTCAGGATCTGATGAAAGATCATCAAGACAAGACGCGTCGGTCAGTGGAATTTGCTGTGGGTAATTGGGTTTTGTTACGCCTTCATCACCGCACGGCTGTGGGCATTACTACTGCTTCGCCGTCCAAGCTTGGGCCTCGGTTCTTCGGGCCATACCAGGTGCTTGAACGCATTGGAGCAGTGGCATATCGTCTACGCCTTCCTCCCAAGGTATGCATTCATGACGTCTTCCATGTTGCTCTCTTGAAGAGGTTTGTGGGGGAGCCGCCAATTGCATTGGTTCCATTGCCTTCAATTCTTCATGTTCGGGTGGTTCCTACTCCAGCAGTTGTGATCCGTACTCGCCTCAACCGCAGACACTGGCACTTCTGGTTCATTGGAATGGCCGCACTCCTGCTGATGCTACTTGGGAAGCTGTAGAGGATTTCAAAGACCGCTATCCAGAGTTTCAGCTCACGGACGAACTGTTTGTCCGGGGGAGGGAAATGTTGTGGACTCGTTTGTGGGCCGCCAGTATAGGCGTCGCCCCAAACAAGGTCTCAGCTCAGGCTGGGGCTAATAGGCTGCTGGCTGTTTAGATAAGGCAGGGAGGAGTTCTAGTAGATTGGTTTAATTATGTATGGAAGTGCACCTGGACTATAAAGGGGCACCTTAGGAGATTGTAATAGGCATCGAAGAAGGAATAAACCTCCCTATGTATCGGGGTGGGGTTTTAGGGTTTTACCCTTCGATGGTGGTGTCTGGCGTTTCAGCCGCCATCACTGGAGGAAGCTCCCACCGCCGAGGTTCCTCGCTACCCTCTGCGTTCCAATTCTCAGTCCAGCCTCCTCCACTCTCCTCTCCGTTCACCTCACCGCCGGCGCCGCATCATATAACTATACTGATCATGTAAGCATGCGCTGCTCTGCATGGTTTTTTGTAAAATGTTAAGTGTGTCATACACTTCCTCTGGAACATATTAGAGGCACAAGATAAGATATAACTTGAACCTTTTTCTATGGAGTATTTTCCTTTTGTGAATCCCTGTGAAGTATTAAAAGATGACAAGCTAATCAAAGGTTATCTATGTTTTACTACTTCTTTCTGTGTCATACATGGCTCAGTGCATGAGCGATTCTGATGCTTTCATCACTTGTAGCTGTCTCTTTTCTCTTTTGCTTCAATTTATATCATCTTCAGTGCCTTTGTGCAGGATGTTCAGAGCAAGGAAAGCTTGCAGTCATCAGTACAAGGTGGTGCACCCGGAGGAGATTCTTAGAAGCTTGAAGTCATCACAGAGGATTGAACATATTCCAAAGTTCTTTCATCTCAATTTGTGTATTCTTGCTCCTTTCTTATAAAGATCTAAAAACAGAGTATGTAGTCCTTGCTTAATGCTTCATTCAACATGACAGGAAAAACCTTCAAGATTGGACAGATTGTCCAGGGCAAGGGTCATTTCACCAATGAAGCTCATGTTGCCGTCATTTATCTTATGTCCACAGGACATCGTGTCAGTGAATGATGCAGCTGCTCCAGGCCCTAATTCGCTAGGCTTGTTTTCAGTTTTGCTTTTGCTAAGTAACTATTTGATAGCACTTCTGTAAGCCATGATATTGCTCGAAATAAGAGGCTCATGTTGTTATAAGATGTTTAGTACGATTATTATTGACTATAACTTGTTCACTTGGCTGAAAAGTCGTAGATGAAAATACTGTTTGTTGATTTGTTGTGAGAGAAAAGCATTGTTGAGTGACTGATAAATTTGACGGATAAGCTTATGAATGCCTAGAATTGTTGACGGAACATATTAGCTTAATGCAAATAATAGCTTTTAGGCAGAATGCATTTTATATTCGTTTATGATCACTTATCACTTATGCATAAACATATGGGAACCAATAATCTTGAATAGGTTCCTGATACCCACTAAAGGCTTTTTTCATGGTTACCCGAGATTTTTTTTTATTACCCATCACTTTGGACACATGCATGAAGTACTAAATATATACCATTTATAAAACTAAAAATATAGCTAGAAAATAATTTGCAACACGAATCTTTTGAGCCTAATTAGTCTATGATTAGATAATAATTATCAAATAAAATGAAAATGCTACGGCTGTTAAATTTTAACATCCTCAACCAAATACCCCCTAAAATATGACCCATAATTCATCTGGGCAACGAAATATATTGAAGCGAATTTAAAGTTGAGCACAGAACAATAATCAGATGTCCACAAAAAAATAGCAATTAATGAAATCACTGAGCCATAAGCCATTATAAATAATTAAATATATAGTACAAAGCCCACAGTATTGTCAACATACAATAGATCTTTGGTACAAAACATACAACAAAATGCTTTGATGTTTCATGTACAAGTTTGTTTACAACGTTTGAGGCCTAACCACCTGACTTCTTTCGCGGCCAACCACCTCACATTCAGACTGGAGGAATTGAATGCATCTAACATAGATCAAATAAGATCAAGATTTCACTGCGCAACAGAAATATATTACTAATAAAGATGCTGCAAACTCTTATATTAGAAAACATAGCAAGGCAACACATTAACTTAGTCGCAGTTACACATCATTAAAACATATAGAAGTGAGAGTCACAACTGACAGCTGAATACTAAACATTGGACCTCATTAACACCACGACATGATTTTAGCATTTCACAGCCAAAATGCCACAGGATTCGCAAGGTAGATCGCCTCAGAGACTTCCTCAGGCACCTTGTAGCATTGCTCCACACAAGTCTCATCAGTCGTCAGGTCTCCATTGTTGTCAAAGCTGAGAGAGAATGTCGTCAAACGGTAAAGATACCTATGCTGCATGCTTCCCGACGCGCCATCCCCCTCATCCACATTCTGATGTAGCTCTCCACAATTGCCACCCCCGGCCTCATCCACACAATTCACCAGCTGATCACACTCCTCTAGCTGCATGTCGACAGTTTTGTCTTGTGTAGTGGAGACGCACTCCACAAGACAAAACCCAGGCTCACTTCCTCCCAAGTAGACGAGTGTAGCGCCTACATGATTAACTGGGTCCTTGAGCAACAGGTTCTCCTTGCTGAGCCTCACGTTTTCATCATCACCGCCTAACTTGCTGCAGAAGCAGAGGTGGCCATAGGTGCCTGGAACTCTTGAGAGCCCGACAAAGATGCCTAGAGCATGGACATAATTTGCATGGCCGGCTAATGGCAGCGAACAATTGGAGGATTGTTTCCATTCACTATTGACGATGTCGAAGGCGAAGGTGGCAGAATCGGTGCTGGCGAAGATGGTACATCCATCGGAGCCTACAGCAATGGAGGTGACGTCCATGCTCTTTATTAGCGGCGGCAGCGGGAGGTCGCACCACGACCACTCATGTTGTGGCTGCTTCATGGAGAACATCTTGAAGCTGTCCATGTCCAGAGCGAATAGCTCGTCGTCGCCAACGGTGATGAAGATGGGGAAATGCTGGACACAACAGCCCAGGGCCAAACCTGACGCCGAGCGAGCGGACGTCGAAGACGGGCAGGATGCATTCGGGCACCGGGGCATTGAAAAAGTCATTCCTGGTATGCGCCGCGATGATGTTAGTGCCAACGGCGGCGAAGAACAAGGGGTGACGACGCGTGGCCTCCAAGCAGATGCAAGGAGGCAGCAAGCGCTTAACAGGCACAGGCCCCGGCTGATGGTGATGGGGAGAGCGGGGCGGCAATGGCAACGGCAAGTTTAGCTTGCGGATGCTGTAGCCCCACGGCCAGTCATCAAAGATGAGGTAAAGGTGCTGCCCCGTCGTCGGCTCATCTGACGTACCGAGAAGACATGGCTTCCCCGCATCATCAATATCATACTCCCCTTTCCCTCCGGCCATGGCATCCGGATTCCGGCCTACACACACACACGAACCGGCGCGCAAATTAAAGACTAGGATCTGATTCGATTTGCCTTATCCCCCTCCTGCGATTCGAATACAAAGAATCTGAATCGATCGATCGGGGGTAACAGATCGAGAAGGAGAAGAAATCGCATGCAGGTACGCACCTCTACGTACGATACGACTAGAAGCGGATCGGAGGAGGAGGACGGTGCATGCGGCGGCGACTCACAATCGGCCGGAGTGGCGTAGGCGTTGCAGTTGATTGTATGTGTTGGGCTGCAATTGGGCGAGGGCGTGGCGTACACAATGCGGCGGCCA
>Ga0182004_10000095_pt1 | contig 36763 bp, 33 predicted proteins | sample Sormic07211540_1_FD_120479 | JGI IMG/M metagenome (GOLD analysis project Ga0182004, IMG submission 120479) | Endophyte microbial communities from Sorghum bicolor roots, Mead, Nebraska, USA - 072115-40_1 MetaG | ecosystem: Host-associated > Plants > Roots > Unclassified | place: USA: Nebraska...
AACACTACACTCCCTTGGGACTCCTTTCTTTAACACAGTCAATCATATCGATGTTCTCGTCTGTAAAACCCTACAGCCAATGATATGCTGTTGCACGGAATTTGAAGCTGGCAGGCTTGGAAGGTTTTTTCATGATACGTTGAAGATGGCCTACTATTGGAAGGTATTTCCCCCTCAATGGGTACCACATTTATCATTGCTGTATTCATGGTAAAGAATGGGAGTCTCAGTTATTGTTTTAGTGCTTCTTAACTGTTTACCTCGAACATGCTGCAGAGTGATGAGTCTGTTTATGAGCGTGAATGTGCAAACAAACCAGGTTTTGCAGTGTACTTCAGATACCCAAACAGCCAGCGTGTATCCTATAGTCAGTTTGTTCGGGTAGGTTTTATGCGTTCTTAAAGTTATATTTACTGTTGCTTGAAATTCTTTCCCTGTGCATTCTATCATTTCTCATGTAATAAATGAAGAAAAGGTCATGACAGACCTTTGTTATATTCTTCGAACACAATAATTTATATGAAGTGGCTTTGGAATCGTGCTTACTAAATCCAGTAAGAATGATAGTTCCCAGAATTTGAATGTGCGAGGTATACATTGGAATCAGGAAAAGGTCTACATAACTCCCTGAACTATTGTTGTTGGTCTACTTCACCCCTTAACCTACAAAACCAGGAATTCTATCTGCTCGTCTATCCAAAACCGTTTAATCTTACCCCTAGGTAGTTTCTATCAGTGGTTTTGCCTCGCTGGCACAACCGAGGCCCACATGTCAGCACCACTATGGTTCAAGCACGTTTGTTTGACAGATCTAGTTCCGTAGTTTCAGCTTTTCATGAGCATTGTTTTACCATAAAAGCCAGTGACAAGACCACCAGTTGAAATCACATAGAGGTTCGATTACACGGTTTTGGATAGGTGAGGGGTAGAATACCTTGTTTTGTAGGTTAGGGGGCAAAGTAGACCAACAATGATTGTTCAGGGGGGCTATATAGATTTTTTTTGAGGAATTAGTCTGTTTTGGTAGCTGCTATTTCCCTATGTACAATTGGTCATGCTTAACTCCACTTTTTCTTAGTGGAGCTTCTGTTCTACTATCCATGATATTAGTTCTATCATTCTATGTATTTTGAAATACTCTTTAGTATTGGTATATTAGTATATGTCTTAGTATCTTGCTTATTCCCTCAATATGTTTGGCCATGTTGATCTGAAAAATCAGGAAGTATATGATGCTTATGTGATTGTGTTATTCGCTGTTCTCTGTATTGAATGGTTCTCACCATTTTTAATAATTTGTATTTTTCTATTTTCTAAAGGTTCATTGGAAGTGGAGTTCAAGAATCACCAAAGCGCTTAACCAATGCATGGAATCAAAAGAATACATGGAAATCCGAAATGCCCTTATTGTGCTCACAAAGATTTCTAGTGTCTTTCCTGTGATTCGTAAAAGTAGTGTCAATCTTGAGATACGGGTGAGTCCCTTACAATTTATTCCTTGTGTTATGCTGCTGGTATATTTCTCACCAACCTTTTTGACCAGGTGGCTAAACTAAAAGGGGATGAGAGAGAAGATCTTAAAGTTCTAGCCACTGGTGTAGCTGCTGCTTTAGCTGCTCGCAAGGTTAGTTCTACAATAATTCCAATTATTGTTTTCCCTTCTTCTGTAGGAGACATCTATTTGTGTACAATATGTACAACTGCAATGCTCTCTATTGTGCAGAGTTCTTGGCTATCTGAAGAAGAGTTCGGCATGGGACACATTGATCTGAAGCCAGCAACAGCAAGATCTGTGCTTGGTAAATGGAATCTTTAGAAGTTTTTTGTGTAAGTTTTGTCATTAGCTTGAGCATCACTAATCTTTGGATCTCCTACAGGAAACCAGTCAGCAGATCCGTCGATGCCAAAAGATCAAAATGCCCGTGCAAAGTCTATAGAGAATAGGCATGAAAGGTCAGAGGGTGCTATGAAGCCTGACGTTCAGCAAAAGAAGAGCTCTGTGGCTGCAAATGGATCTGATATTCAAATATCATCTTCCTCCATACAAGGGAAATCTTCAGTGGTTGTACGTGCAGTCGATGAACCTCCAAAACCTGTGTCTGATGAGGGGGTTAAAGTTTCCACAAAACCTACTTCAGAATCTGAGGTATCTGTCAGTTCTTCATGTCTTTAGTTTATATTTTGCATGGTTATCATACTTTATTATTTGAATTCAAGAGAAAAGAAAACACAAGAATACTTAGCCAACACTCCCATCACTATATATGCCTGTTTTCACTTGCACTTATAGTGCTGAGTTTTAAAAGTCTGCCTGCCTGAATCCATGGCAATTTATATTTGGTGGAAATATATTAATTGATTGAATGATAATTTCTTCTCTCCATATTTTTGTCATGATTTCAGTTATTTGTTTGAAAATCTGGTTATTGGCGCCTACTTTTGCCCTGTATATTTTCATGGACACTATTTGTGCTTTAGTCTTGTGCTAGTTGGATTTTGTTAGGTTGTAGTCTGATGTTTGATGTTAGTAGTCAAATGTTCTCATAGTTTGAGGCAACACTTGGCTAGGGCTAAACAAGAAGAAAAAAAAAAGGGGGGGGTACCTTCTTGACTCGTTATTTAATTATTGAATTCCTCGTGGACGTACAGTTTCCTAAAGGTGCCTCACAATCAAATAAACATCATCAATCATTATGCTTGTATGCATATCAGTGAGCAATGTTGTGTTGGACATGAGCTTTTGGAATTTACTTCAGTTCTTTTATGCAACAGACAAGAGCAACACAAAAGCGTGCACACAATGCTGGGAAGGTAATGAAGAATGATGTTGCAAAGGAAGATGCAAAAGCTGGGAAATCTACTAGCTGGAATGTAAATCAACAAGTATCAACTGTTGATAGAGAAGCAATGCCTCATGGAGCTGATGCTGCCCAAGAAACCAATACCACTATTAGCAATGGTAACTTGCATCCAGTGCAGCGGAAGGTTTCGTCATCTTCTCAAAGAAATGCAGTGTTGGTTACACATAATGGAGCAGCTAATCCCTCTGGTGAGTCTATTGATCTGATTGACTCTACTGTGAGACAGCAAAAAAGATCTGCTCTGATTGAGGAGCAAGATAGATCAGGTAAACGGAGGAAAGGAGAAAATGAACCCGATTTGAGTGAACACCATGTAGACAAGGAAAAGAGTTTGGACTCACGTGGCGGAGATAAGTTTCGTTCAGTGGATCATGAGAAGAGTGCTAATGAGGAACATAACTTAAGTAGGGCAGACAGAATGAAAGAGAAATCTGATGATAAATATGACAGAGATCCTAGGGAAAAATTAGATCGAGCTGAAAGGCGTCGTGGGGAAGATGCCATTGAAAGATCAACAGATAGATTATCGGAGAGGAGAGAACGCTCTATTGAAAGGATGCAAGAGAGGGTTACAGATAAAGCCTCTGAAAAAGGTAGAGAGGATAGAAATAAGGATGAGAGGAATAAAGTTAAATATGCTGAACCTTCGGTGGACCGGACACATTCTTCTGATGAACGATTCCGAGGGCAAAGTTTGCCACCGCCCCCACCTCTTCCCGCAAGTTTTGTACCCCAATCAGTTGGTGCCAACCGACGTGAAGAAGATGGTGACCGAAGGGGTGGGAGCTCCAGGCATGTTCAAAGGTCATCTCCCAGGCGCGATGAGAAAGAAAGGAAGCAGTCAGAGGAGAATACTTCTTCATTTCAGGATGATGGGAAGCACAGAAGAGAGGAAGATATTCGTGATAGAAAGCGTGAGGATCGGGATATATTATCAAACAAGGTAAAAGATGTCTTTACCAATTTATGTCCTGCATCTGGTGTGTGACCACTGTGTACTCTTCTTTTTTGTTGTATCAGTACAATTTTACATTTGTTCTGTATTCGATGATTGTTAGCTGCCATTTGATAGCGGAAGAATCCTATAGGTGTAATTTCACATATGCTGCCTTGTAAGGTTGCTTTAACTTTAAGAAACACATGTTTGACTCACAGATCCTTTGTTGATTGTATAGGTAGATGACAGGGATAGGGAAAAGGGGACTTCTTTGAAAGAAGACAGTGACCCTAGTAATGCTTCTAAACGGAGAAAGATCAAGCGAGACCAGACTTCTTTAGAAGCCGGGGAATATGCACCTTCTGCTCCACAGCCTCCCTCCCATGGATCCGGCAGCTCACAATTGTCTGACGTACGAGAAAGAGAAAGGAAAGGGTTAATTTCACAACATCGTACCTCACACGCTGATGACCTTCCTAGGACGCATGGCAAGGACACAGCAAGCAAGTCAAGTCGTCGAGAGTCTGACCAGTGAGTTTGATAAAGAATAATTTCTTGTTCAAATATGCATTGCACAGTTTCTGACAAATATCTTTTCCGCTTTGTGATTTGCTCTTTGTTTTTCTGTTTTCTTGGTTTGTTGGATTCCATTGACAAAATCAAAGTCATAACGTCTTAGCTTTGATTACATTCTCCCAGAAGTTCCAATGCTCTACACAGAAACTGCAACGCTATAGGATGTTATTTTTCCTTCCAAATAAGGCTATGTAAAAATAACTAATAATTTGAACTTCACAGAAATAAAAAAACAATTCTCCCCAGTCGTAAAAAAGTGGCTTGTGTGGTATTTTATGGAATCCTACTAATGTTTGGACGTCAATATGTGCATTTGAATTTTATATAAATAGATTCATCCGAAAATGTAGTTGCGTGATATTAAGATTCAGAGAGTCTGCAAATGTATTACAATAAAAATCAAGAGTCAAAGTTACAATATGGGACCTCGGATGCACAGCATCATTATGTTACTATGTTTGGGAGAGAAAAGGAGCCAGAGAGGGAGGGTAATAAGGAACTAACCTTCGCATCCCATGGTTACCATAGTAGTTTCTATATGGAAAAGAATTTAATGACCACATGCGTCATCACAAAAAGGAGTTGATCAGCAACAACTAGCATCCATGTAGCCATCATACAAATTCACATGCCTATATTAACAGTTAGGTGATGCTCAACTATACACATGAGACAAATCTAGCGACCAAGTACCAACTATGCACATCAGCACATGATACTCTGCAGGTACATACAATAATGTACACTTCTGCAAATAATCAACTGCAGATAAGAATAAGGTGAAAAATTATACCCAGAACCGTACCATTCTGAGCTGTTGGGCGGCACATCACCATCATCCACTGGCTGCAGTAGCACTTGATGCTTCGCGACTGAGCCAGAAGAGATATGAGCACCGACAGAGGCAACAGAGGTAGGCGCACCTGCTGCACTAGTGCGTCATCTGTAGCTAGAAGACTTCTTCAATCTCTCTCATTCCACGCCTCTGTTTCCCTATTGACCCATCCTTGCAGAGATTAAGGATGAGAAGCAGATGGAGCAGGATCAATTGGGGATGAATATAGCACATCTAGGTCATGCTGGTAAAGCTGGGCATTGGTTTGGGATCAATTGGACAGAAGAGGGTCGGATGGAGCCGGCCCTCTCCGCCCAGGATAACGGCGCACAGAAGAGGATCGATGGGAGGACGATGGTGCGCGCTCATGGATGGCTCAGGCGAGGGGGGCAACAGCGGCCAGGAGAAAAGCGCACGGGATTCTGCTGCGGTGCGAAATGAAACCGATGGAAATGACATGGGTGCCCCAACGCACGATGGGTGTTTTCTTGGTCCTTTGGAGGCTGAGCCGAAACGTTTTCCCAGGGGAGAAACAATTACTGCCTCTCTTTAATTGTTCTTCCACATTAGCAAAACGCTTACGTGGCAAGACAATCAATGTTATAGAAAATACCATGGACACTGGGTTGGGTTGGGACTGCCCTAAGAAGTCTCAAACAAGGCCAATAGGGCAAGTTATAGTACAGAAGAGTTGCGGAAAGAATAAAAACTGCGACGAACGATCCATTATCAAACTCCTACGGCAAAATGCCCTTGAAAAAAAAACACAACCATTTCTGTGTTTCCAAATCCACCAAAACAACTAACTCAACTTGAGAATTGAAACCCTTGTGATATTGGTAGCCACTTTGATGCCTAGCCTGGCGCCACCATTCAGTAAAGATAGTGTCATTTGGCCCCGGTGCTTGCTGTTGCAGACCAACCTAGCAAACCATGTTTGTGTCACTTCATCCAAAATCTTGCATACTCGTATGCCCCCATCTTCATCCCATCAAACTTTATCTAATCTGGATCCTCTAGAATTACATATACACGATCTAATGCAACCTAGTTGTCTTGATATTGCCCTGCTGAAAACTTGCTACAGTCCTATGGTGGAAGATGGAAATGATTGCTTAGGCTGTGATGAGACCTTGATGAACTTCCGACTAAAATGATGTATCTTTAGCCAAATGTTGGTTGTAGTAGTTTTGGTATATAATAGATCACCAAATGATTAGCATATAGAAAAATTTGCCCAATGTTCCATCTACTATGACAATGACGAGTGGGGCCTTGTCTGGTGGTAAATGTATGTCGTGCATGATTGGTGGTGTTTTTGGCAAGCCCTGGCTTTGTTGTTACTAGGCTTGAAAGCAAATCCCCCTAGCATGGTTTACTTACTCGTTAAGTTCCCTTGAATTGTGGCAATCCTTTTGTAACAAAAGGAAACTATTAATCGGATCCTACCTCATATGTTTGAATCGTTTTCAATAAATGCATTACATTTATGCAAATGAAAGGCAAATATAACAGCAAATTAGTAAGACAGATTTTTTCCTTATACTTTTGCAGTCATAAAAGAATTTATTTTGTAGTTATAAAAGAATTACTTTTGTAGTATTATGGTTTCTGGTGCTATTGACTTGCACTTGTGTACATTATTTACTATTTAATGACGTTTGAATTTTGTTTCAAGAGCAATTCCATTTATTACGCTTGTGGTTCTGTTTCTCGAACGAACCTAACTTGGTTTTACTGCAGAATGCACGAGAGGGAATGGGAAGAGGAAAAGCGACCAAGAACTGAAACAAAAAGGAAGCATCGGAAATAGCCGATCAATATTGACATGGATTCAGTTGAGCCTCATTAATTTTCTCCGAGCACAGTAGTGAATGCATTTGAATTTCATGTTTTCCTGTAGTGAGAAAACATGTTTCAGCATAGCTAAGCAGATTGTTTCATAGTGTACTGCGCCAGTTAGGGGATGTGGAGCTTAAGATGATGCTAAAGCCTTTCCTGTCGAGCTCACCAATGCGAATTTCACATATGGAGATGAGCCATGTTTAGCTTCATACATTTTGTGCTGTAAACAATGTGGAATGTGGCATAGTGATTTGTACTGTGAACATAGATGAGTGGCTCACCATCCAGGTATTTTGTATTTTAGTACTAACTGCTAACATGTTTGGAGTAGGAAGCATCACCAATTTTTGCATTGTGTAGGAATAATGTTAGAGATGCAGCATAATTGAAATGTACATATTGCGGCCAGAAATTTTGCTAGCCATATTTACCTTTTCGGGTTCATTAAAGTTTCCTCATCAGAGTTTGTTGTGCTGGTGTTCTGGTCATTGTTCTTGTGAATCTTGTCGTGGCCTTTTCCTGTGTTTTGGTTAGGCTGTGTGCCTGTCTCGAGCGCACGCAGAAACTTCACTGGGATTTTATAAAGAGATTTTATCGATGCTGTTGGATTTATGTAGGAATCAGGGAAGATTCCTGTTCCTAGTGAGCCTTAGGTTACCGTTGCCGGTGAACTGTGACCTTGCTGATTGTATATAACTTCTAAGGCATGCTGTTCTTTTTTTTAAATAACATCAGGCAAGCTTTAAATTTATGTATCTGGCCTTAGATTGTAATTGCGTGGTTGCAGATCTGTTTCTCTTAAATTTCTTATAAATTGTCCAAAAAAATCTTGTGCATTACGAATGACTGTAGTCGTTTCATCTGTCAGAAATTCGTTATGACACAAGGAAAAGGGGGACAATGCTAACGGCAGCAGATTCTTGTACGGTAAGAACAGAAGGTAGACGTAGTATTGCTTTTTTTCTTCTCCGAGTTCGAATAGATACACCACAGATTTCAGATCATGTGAACTCAAAATTTCTATATGAAAGACGAAAAAGATCATGTGAACTCAAAATTTCTATATAAAGGAAGAAAAAGGCATGATGAACTGGCATATCGTTCAGATCAATGTGAACCCAAAATTTCTCTCTATAAAAGAGAAAAACCATAATGAACTCCTGGCAAAGCGATGCGTATATGTTGACAAATTCTTCGTTTGAGCTCCAGACTCTGGCCAGACGTCTGATGGCCCAGACAGATCACTTCCGGCCCTTCTTCTTCTGCTGTTTAGCTGTTGATCGACACGGTTACATGGCGACACCAAGAAATTGAACCCATTTGAGTAGTTATTATTAGCAAAGTACGAAGAGACAGAAAGAACAAAAGCATCGCACAGAGAGACAGTCAGAGACGAATGACGAAGTGGTGATCAATTACCCAGTCTCCTCTTGGCCTCAGATTTGGCGAAGAACTCCGCCCACTCGTCCGTAAGCACGAACACCGGCTCCTCGTCTTCCTCCTCCGCGTGCAGCAGCTCCGGCTCGGGATCCAAATCCTCCACGTCCTCTCTTACGGCGGCGCGGGGCGGCTCCGGCTGCCAGGGCGCCGCGCTCGGGTAGGTGCTGGGGAATAGTACGGGAGCCGGGTGCTGCTGCTGGTTGTCGTGGAGGTGGGCCGGCGGCGCGGGAGCGAGCGGGTGGACGCCGTGGTGGTGGTGGTGGTTGCAGCAGCAGAGGTGGATGTGGACGTGGTGGTGGTGGCGCGGGTCGAGGTGGAGATGGACCAGGTGGTGGTGGCGGCGCGGAAGGGCCGGCTCTGGGTGCGGCGGATTCATGAAGCCCGCGAAGAGGGTAGGGGTGCTCGCCGAGTCGCCGGGGATTTGGGAAGGAATATTTTTGCGAGGGGAGCTGGAGATGCTCTGACCTCTAAGTTAGGTTTGAATATATAAATTTAACGGAAATTAGAGGAACCGCCCTATTTTAGTTGAGGCGGTGTATCATGAGTTAGTTTTCAAATTTGTTAGAACAATTCTGTTCCTGAAAATAGTACACTACTAGTAAGAAATGAGGTTAAAACAAAATAAGAAAAATGATAAGTAAGAAGGGGATGAACTGACTTGTTTAGTGATTCTCAGTCACATCGGATTTTGCAGCACACGCATAGAGCATTAAATATAGATAAAAAAATAATTAATTATACATTTTACCAATAATTTGTAGGGAATCTTTTAAGTCTAATTAGTCCATCATCAGATAATAATTGTCAAATACAAACGAAAGTGTTACAATAGCCAGTTTATAAAAAGAAATTCACCAACTAAATAACCCCTAAGCAATTATAGTTTACTGCCTCAGTCTCCATTTAGTAGTGTTCGTGACTTGAGTTGAGTTTATAATATAATTTCTACCGAAATTAGCAGCAACTGCTGCAGCTAGCGTCCTGCAAGAGGCGGTCTCTGAATCTGTAATCAGGAATATATGGTATTTGGAGACATATATTTTCCCTATCTGAAAACAAACCAGTGCATATGTTCAGCAGAAAAGTGGTGTGATAATATCTTGTTTATTTCTGGCCACAACAAGTTCTCTGAAATCTGCGCTTCGTCAAAGGTCTTCAATCCATTTCCATCCGTCGATCTTTTCCTGATTGTCTACGAGGATACACTCGAGTGGAAGACAAACGCTGAGTCCGTGGTGACCAATGGGGCTGAAGAGGAATTCTTTGAGAAATCAACTAAGCATTGGGTGGGCGCTGCATTAGCCACTGATGAAGTCCTCAAGCTGCTGAACGCGGTGCCACTGGATCCTTCTCTCGGACAAGGAGCACCAACAAGCCAAATGCATCTTCAGTGGAAAAAAACAAGGAGTCGAAGAAGCAAACACATGGGAGCTTCAGCAAAAGTGCAGTGGCCTCGTTTAGTTCCCAAAAAAACTTGCAAAATTTTTCAAATTCCCCGTCACATCAAATCTTTAGACGTATGCATAAAGTATTAAATATAGACGAAAATAAAAACTAATTGCACAGTTTGGTTGGAATTGACGAGACGAATCTTTTGAGTCTAGTTAGTACATGATTGGATAATATTTGTCAAATACAAATGAATATGATACTATTCCTATTTTGCAAAAAAAAATTGAACTAAACAAGGCCTGAGGTTCACATGGAGTAACACCGAGAGTATGAGTGAGACAGCTGAGCTTGGCAAGGCTTTGTGGTGAGATGCATACGTGGTTCCTGACTTTTGTAGACGAGGGACTGGATGTGGGCTTCCACCAAGATCAGAATGTCGCTAGCAACCTGGGAGGCTGGTGAAGGCTGAAATAGTTGCTGGGAATTATCTAACCTGAGAGACTGTTGAAGGCTGAAATAGTTGCTAGGAATTATCAAAAGTCTGTCAAATATTTAGTGTAGTTTTGACATGTTCTGGGACATGTGCATTTGTATGTCTGTGATGCTCATCCATCATGCCATGAGGACTAATGGTTCGTGTGTTAAGAAAACTGTCCTAATTGTGCAAAGTGACGCCTCATCTCCCAAGGCCGACGCATGCATCATGAGATCTCCCTCGGGGCCGGTTTTTAAGGCGTGCTGAGCAAAATTCTAGATACAAACACCGACAATTTCAAAATTCTTTATCACATCGAATCTTACCGCACATGTATAGAGCATTAAATATAGATAAAAATAAAAACTAATTGCATAGTTTGCCTGTAAATAGCGAGACGAATTTTTAAGTCTAGTTACTTTATGACGGAAATTGCCATAAAAGTAGCTACACTTACTCACGGAAGTTGCCATAAAACTCAGGATCAACCATTAACCATGGTAGCCAAGCAAATTTTCAAGAGTAATTTCCAGCACCTGAAAAACAAAACGAATTCCAAACCGCAAATACTTAATGTAATACTCATGTACACATTGCAAAGTACAGGCAGCTAAGGTAATGTGTGCAAATTATGTATCCACTCAACAGAAATACATGCGACTTGCATTTGCACTTAACGAAGCAACCAAAACCAATAGGTAATACTCTGCGGCACAGTCTATGAATCTAGGAGTTCCAACAGTTCAACATAACACAAATATCAAAATATGAAAGGCTTCACATAAGCCCCATGCCAGGTCCTAAAGTTCATTATTTCAAATATCTTGACTGTTAATGAGCTTAATAGCCACCACCATAGCTTTGGTTGCCACCACCATAGCCACCACCTCCGAAACCACCACCGCCATAGCCACCTCCACCGCGGTTCCCTGCAGGTCTGTCGTTAGCAATGTTGACACGTACCGGCCGCCCATCAATTTCCTGCAAGTAACATGAATGCAATATAAAAGAGTGCACAACTTGTCAAATAAAAACTTCAAGGAATACTATAGCACAAATCAAAATGAATTCCTCTGCATGGTACTACTTGAAACAGAGCATACAAGGTCTATATTTGCCTACTTGAAACAGACAATATGAGGGACATGTTCGACTCACCTTGCCATCCATTCCAGATATAGCTGCATTGGCAGCATCACTGCTGGTGTAGTTAACAAAGCCAAATCCTCTTGACTTCCCAGTGTCCCTGTCCGTGATCACTCGCGCTGCAACATGAATATTTGCCATTTTAAAACATAATGTGAACCACGACACAACAGCTGAGGAAATGAATCGATATTATTCAGCCAGCCACTAACACATCATAATAACATTATTCAAATGTATATACAGACCTTCAGTAACATCTCCAAAGCCACTAAACGCCTCTCTCAGTTTCATGTCATCAACACCCCATGAAAGACCTAACCAAAGAACACTAATAAACATGAAACAAAAGTGACAGTATCATAGGTTGCTTGTATAGAGGAAACAGGACAACAAAAACTCACCACCAACGAATAGCTTGGTGGACATGAGCCGAGCAGCATTGAACACAGCAGGAGACGAGCTAGCAGCGACACCGCTCGCCAGAGCACTGTGCCTTAGAAGGCTGCCAAGCTTGTTGAAGGCCGCCATTTTTTAACACTAAACCTGCACATACGGGAAGATAACAAAAAAATCAGCAGGACATGCACAAGCAACTATTAACAGCAGTTAGAACCTTGCACGAGACACTTTAACAATGTGTGATACAGAAATAGTATTGCAAAATATGTTTCTAATTCAATCATTGCAGGGAACGTATCTAATAGCACCTACAACTACCTTAGCATGTATCAATGGAGAGCGGACCAAACCTAAACCAATCAGACCTCCTAGACATCAGGGGACGGGAATCTTTGATTAATTCCTGGCGACGACCCCAGAATATGAAAAAACTACAATACTGCAGTTGGAACCCTAAAATTCACAGCAGCCCAAACATTTCCCTAACAAAGATACATTGTTATATATACTAAAACAGCAGGATCTGCTGCTGGCTTTGCACAGCACACCACGAATGGGGTGCAGAGCCACCACTTGCCCCGCTAGAGGGCGCCTCACGAGAGAGGGATCAGCCGAATCGAGGGACTGAACCGCTGCTCCTCTAAAACGGTGGAGCCGCCGTCATCTGGCGGTCCGGGAAAGTGATCCCAGACGCGGTCCTCCCCCAAGCTGGAGCACTTCTATACGCGGTCCTCGCAGTCCTGGCAGCGGGGCAAGCCACGACTCGACTCACCGGAGCCCGTAGGATCGAGCTTGCCTCAACCCAATGATTCAACTTTTCCCCACTGCCCCATGTAAGAATCAACCCCAAACCCAATGATTCAACTATTCCCCACTGCCCCATATAAGAATCAACCCCAAAGAAACCGAAGCGCCACACGAGATCCGCCGCGACAATTGACTACGACGATAGATCGGACTTTTCCCCACTGCCCCATCTACCGAAGCGCAACACGAGATCCACAGCTACAATTGACAGTACTTGAGACAAGAGATCGGATCGAGCGGAACAAAGGCGGCGGAATGAAACCTTACCTGAGGGGGGATATGCGGTAGGAGAGAGAGAGAGGCGGCGGAACGGGGGGGCGAGTGAATGCGGCGCGGCTTGGGGTTTAAGAAAGGACGGGGGAAGGCGGCTAGGGTTTTGTTGCGCCCTTGCCTCTCGCGGCTTTGGGCTTTGGATTGGAAGGACGGCGATGTGCCTGCCAGCTCGGCACAAAATATCTCACCCTTTGGAGGCGCCACGGGAAAAAAAAAAAACACTGGCAGGATACAAGGGCAAATTGCCACGAGCACCCAGCTCGTACTTATAGAAAAGAGACTCGATATCCCATTTTGATATGTCTCAAATTCAAAAGTTGAGCTCACTCCGTTGATGTTTTGTTCCATGAGCAGATAATTGAGAAAATATTTCCTTAACTTAAAAATTCCTTGCTTACTGTGAAGGTTGTTGGTAAATTAATGGGTTTAACTTGGACAGCAAGTAGAACCTAACCACAAGTAGATAATTGAGAAACTATATTTCCTTAATCTAAGTAGTCCATACATCGTGGAGGTTGTTGGTAAATTAATGGGTTCTAACTCTATACTATATTTATGTTGCAAAAAAAACAGCATTAGCAAATCTACGTTATGGTGTTGGGATCGGTTGACCCCAATGACATTGCAGTAACCTTAGGGCGTATTTGGATGGCTTCGAAATACCAAAATTTTACAAGATTTCTCGTTATATCGAATCTTTGGATGCATACATGAAACATTAAATATAAATAAAAATGACTAATTGCATAGTTTATCTATAAATCGCGAGATGAATCTTTTGAGCCTAGTTAGTCCGCGATAGGACACTAATTGTTAAATACAAACGAAAGTGCTACAATATCCAAATTCAAAAAGATTTTGGATCTAAACACATCCTTAGGTAATCAGGTTATTTCCATCTCGACGATAAAGCTAGCTTATCCTTATGTTTTTTCACCATGTGACCTCGATAAAAAAATATTTAAGACAGCTTGATAGCCCATCTAATGATAAGTTAACGATCAAGTCAAAAGTGCATGTTGCAAGGCAAGTAGTAGTCCAATTTGATCCCCATGTACTCTGATTGCTCTAGTTGTCTAACGCTCTAACTCGCCCTTTCGGCTTCCCGCGTTTGTGCCCCTCTAGCTTGAGTTTGTGAATGCCCATGATGGCTTGGATGAGAGATGGCAAATGTTGAATATAAAGGATGGAAGAACAAGTAGGGACTTATGGGCTAAGATTTTTTGAGATGCTCTTTTCCAAATGAAAAATATTTAAATTAATTATTTATTGCAAGCATTTTAAAAAGACAAAATCAAGGGTTAAGATTCATTAGAATCTTACCTCCTAGGTGCATACCCTAGAAAAGGTCTAATAATTGTTGCTCGTATTGGATTAAGGAACTTTCACCTATTCTAGCAAAATTTTAAAGTAAGAAAAAGAGTGATTTTTTGATGTATGGCTGCTAGGGAATTGTATTAGACCACCGACTAATTTAATAAGCAACCAAGTGCATTGTGCTTTGCCACGATAGTCATTTGTTATTTTATATAAGTTATTATGGATATGTAATGCATGTCATTTTATTGAGTTACGTGAAGCAGCTTCTCTTGTGAAATTGGAGCCGTTTTGAAAATCGTTTGGCAAAAACAACTTTGGTGGTAGATTTGTAATAATTTTGTATTAAGCCACTTTTTTCTGCTTCGCTTCGTCTACATAAAAGCAGCTTCGGCTTCCGGCTCAGTTTTTATAGGCCTGTTGAGATGGCTTCTTACGAGGAGCCGCAAGAAGCCGAAGCTAAAATTCTATCAAATTGGGGCCATATTTTTGTGTTGTCACTTAATCCTGACAATGATTTAATCTGGCTTTGCCCCTAAGAAACAGTAAGATTTTTTTTGTTGCCGTGCTATGGACAATTTAGAAAACTCAACCATATTGGATCTAGCGTAGGTCACAAAATTGTTGAATCGGTCGTTGGTAACTCATGAGTTTTAGGTTGCAGACCACACAATAAGGCCTTGTTTAGTTCATCCCAAAAACAACAAAAAATTTAAGATTCTCTATCACATCGAATCTTGTGGCACATACATAAAGCATTAAATATGATAAAAAACAAAAACTAATTACATAGTTTGTCTGTAAATCGTGAGAATAGTTAATCTATTATTGGATAATATTTGACATAAATAAACGAAAAGTGCTACAGTGGCAAAAAAAAATTTTTATTTCGCCAACTGAACAAGGCCTAACTTACACTGCATTTTACATTGCGTTAAATCAGAGGTGGTTTACCTTAACATTCCTATATTCCTATATGGTGTAAAGTTTATGTGATACCTTAACATTCCTATATTCCTATATGGTGTAAAATTTATGTGAATTATAAACTGCTACCTATCATAGAGATAAAATAGAAAAATCGCCCAACATTTTCCAATCTTCCACAGAAGAGATATTTTCATGTGCCGACTTAAGATATTTCATTCAAGCTCGTCTCTGCCCCACAAGCCATTTAAGCCCAGTCCACTAGCTCACGTTATTCGCATTAGCAGGCACGGAAATGCACGATGCTTACACATTGTGCAATTCGCCAACGCGAAGTTGCGGTTTGCAAACCACTGGCGTTCAAGGTCAGCTTTTTTTTTTTTCAGCAGAGACAGAGATTCCGATGTGCTTGCTGATATGCTGCCATCCATATGCGCGAAATCTACTAGTTTCAGAGAACATTCAGACATTCAGGGAGGGATTCCTGCCAGCATGCAGTTGTAAGAACAGCTAGTAGCGTTGCTCCAATGAACAAAAGATCCACACAGAGTTCAGAGTTGTTCTCGATGCACATACCTCTAGCTTCTGTGCTTGGCTGCAATGCAAGCCTGCTGTACTCCTAACTATGAAGTCAGGTTCTATGTTCAGATGTTGGTTTCAGAGTAAAGCTGATCAAAAGCTGCATCGTGACATGACGCGGAGTTCATTGAGACTCGATGATGAAAGAGGACTGGATTCCATGTCTATTGATCGGCGAATGAAATTAAGTTGCGGGCTCTGGGAGGCGCGCGAAGACCGGCGTCCGCGAGCGCAGCGGCGCCGGGGACGGACGCGAGGTCGAGGAAGAGGAAGAGGAGGTTGGAGAGCAGGCGCAGCGGGGAGACGGCGAGGTGGTCCGAGGTGAGGAGGAGGGGCGTGGCACTGGAACGCGTGGGAGGCGGACCTGCACACGCGGAGGCGGGAGAGGAGCGTCGGCAGGTCGACGGCGGCACGGGGAGGCCGCATCGATCAAGCATGGCCGCCCAAACTCTGACGAAGACGAACGCAAAGTGTATATAGGAGGAAGACGAGACGAGTGAGTTCCTGGGCCCGAGGGATTCTTTGGTGGGCTAGCTATTGATGGGCCTTCGCGAGCCTATTTCCACCGCGGCCTGCGTAGCATCGACGCCTGGTACCAAAGAGCGCGCGGCGTGCTGCGTGCTTGCGCGGAGCGCGCTTCTAGTTTAGTCCCACCTCGGTAGCTTTGGCTCAGCGGAGCCAGAGGAAGGGTATAAAACAAGACCCCGGGCACCAAAGCAACTCATACCTTTCTCGGCCTTTTGGCTAAGATCAAGTGTAGTATCTGTTCTTATCAGTTTAATATCTGATATGTGGGCCATGTGTCCACTTCGATATTAAATTTTTTTTTTGTGGGGGAGGGCCCATCACAGTAGCTTGCTGCTGGGGTCCTCACGTGTCGCTCGGGCGTTGCACTGCTGCCCGAGCCTGGCGCACCCCAACCAAATCGAAGAGAAATTTTGTTCGTAGGCCTTTTAAGATTGGCTTAGTTTTGTTTACCCTAAATCCTGGTTGTTGTTTATACTCTTATTAATTTTGAAGTCTATTTTAATTTATATTTCTGGAAAATAAATAGACAATCAGAACATTTAGAATCGAGACTTCTTTTATTAATCTAAAGTTCCATAGTTATCCGGCACTCCGTTGCGTTTGAGCCACTACCTGCGTTAGAACCTTTACAAGCTTGATTTTTTTTTTTTTTTTGCTTGAAACTTCAAGCTTGAGGATGTTGAGGAGCTTTTCCATTTCAGTGCAGTAGATCATCGCAAGCTTGAGGTTGGGGAACATCAGTCAAATCGTGCATAGTGATAAAAAAATACTCCTAGTTCTGGTGCTGCAACCCACTCCTGAATCCTAATAGAATGAGAGCGCCTGCTTTACCAGAAATCTCAGAAAACACGACAGCAAGACAGCAGAGCCGATGACAATCAGAAAATTTAGAATCGAGACTTCTTTATTAATCTAAAGTTCTCATGAAACCATGCCTTATTACACTGGCAGTAGTCACAATACAAGATGAAACACTGCACGGATACCATGTTAATTACAGTGCATACAACAGCGGGAATCTACAGCAGCCTGTTATCCCAAATCCTTGACCTCAGATCCATATATCAGAGGTGCAGTCCCCACCAGGATATCTCATCTCATGGGCCAGGGCAGGACCATCAGGCTCGGTGCCAAAATCTACGAAGAAGTTGGGGTTGATAGCCAGCCCTCCTTTCTCGGTGTCGACATCGATCTGCAACATGTGGGAGCCCTTCTTGACAAAATCATCCCCAAAGAACTGCTCATCCCAACGGCTGAAAAGTGAGTTGGTCACGTATATCCTCTTGCCATCCAAGCTCAGTTGAATCATCTGCGGTCCACCTCTAAGTCGATGACCCTGATTACAAAGGAACATATGGTGAATCAGAGTAATAAAAATTCCATTATATTTTCTCCATCTTGGTTATTTCAGGAAGCATTATGGTTCATTAGAATTCCAAGTGTGCCATTATTCTAGTGACAATGCAAAACACAGTTTGTAGAAATGGATGTCATGTAGTTTGGTATTTGGTAACTCCACAATGAACCACCTTTAACCACCACTAAAACCCTAACTGTAATAATTATAATCTTCTTGTTTCAGAAGGTTTCAAGAGAGGAGATTACCTTGACTTGAGGCACATTATACTGTTCTTCTTGACCATCATCAGTGACATAGACGACATCACTGCCCTTTTGAAGAAGACCACCAACCCATACTTGTCCAGCCAAGAAAGGTTTTGCAGGATCCTCAATGTTGTACTGCCTGATATCGCCATGAAGCCAATTTACCAAGTACAGATAACGGTCGTCAAGAGAGAGAACGAAATCAGTTATCAATCCTGGCATTTCTGGCAGAATCCAGTTCCGGACCTTCAATGGTTTCACAGAGATAGCAACCTACAAGCGCAGTCATACGTATGTAAGCAAGTTGGAAGATCAAGCTCATTAGGTGGGAAAGAACTTATCATGTAGATGAACAAACCTCATGGCTCCATGATCCATCCGCGGTCTTGAAAAATCTCACCATGTTGCTTGTCAAAGCACAGCCAACATAGCCAGTGTCCTTTGATGGATCATGTAAAAACCTCACCTGCAGGTGAAACAAACAAACAGAGAAGTGTTACAACAGGCTCTGGAAGCACCATAGTATTCTGGTAGCATTTACAGTGAAACAACGACAGCTCAAAAGTACAAATATAGACTAGTGCAAAAATTATTCTGGCAGCAGTTTCTACATTTTAATATTATATTACCTCAAGGGGAAGAAGTCCAGTGTCACCTAGATCAAGTGTCTGCTTGAGCTCACCACCAGGCCAGTCGTATACGTGCAGATGCCTTCCGTACAGGCCATCCTGGACATGTTGAAGGTTGAAACCTGTCCTGAATGCTGCAGGGGCTCCCCATGACGAACTGATCATCGTCTTGTGGCGAGGCTGGTACCAGAAGTCATATCCAAACAAGGGACTGTGACCTGGCTTTTCCCAACTGCATGTAGCAAAAACTTAGCAAATAATCAAGACAATGAGATCAGCATAATGAATCTGTCTGTTTTCCACATGTCAAGCCATTTGACATACATCTGCAGCTATTTCAGAGCACATTACTTGAACTACATCAATGGGCCTAAACTGTGAGAAGAACTTACCGCCCTTTAACATTAAACTCTGAATCTAACAGCAGGAAGCCATTGCCAGCTGCGTTCCCCTCCTTGTCCCCAAGGCAAGAAATCATAATGTCGCCAGATGCAAGGCAATGGGACGTGTGAGGAAACCCAAGCCCAGTCTTCTCAGCAATGTCCTCAGACTCAACCACCTTATGCAAGGATGGCGCCCTCGGGTCTGTCGCTGTGTCAACAACATACACACGACCTGACCTGCAAATAACCATTGAAGCCACACCACAGATTCTCAGTCTTGAGCTCAGCAGTCGAATCAGTCAATTTGATTCAGACCAACTACACTTATTTGATACTCACAACAGCGAAGGTAGGATCAGGAAGCGGCGCTTGGCTGATGGATCGCCGTGGCAGGAGCTGCAGGAGTTCCATCCAGAGTGATGCAGCTCATCGCCGATGTGGGTGACCGGGAGCCTGTGGATCACCTGGGAGTATGTGGGGGAGTCGGGATCCAAATCCACCGTCGCAAGGTAATCCGGCTTGTTAATTCCAGTACCTGCATAAATCGTATGTAACCCACATGAATACAAAATTCCCAACAAGGCAAACATCTATCTAATCTCTGCAGCGTTCACATGGTTTGTGTGATCCATAGACGTTCCCCGAAGGAGAAACCATGTGAACCCCTGTCATGAACATAAAACGTTTTGGAGCAGGTAGTGTTCACACGCGCTAAGTTTGCAAACTAACTGAACCCAGGCATAGTCTTTCTTTTGACAGACCAAAGCACAGTCTTAAACTATGACGACAGAAAGTATCATTCCCTATTCAATCGAGTTCCAAAAGAATTGGGGATCTAAGTTAGTAGAACAATTCTTGTCCGTTTCAGGCTAAATTATATAAAAGGGTCCCTTTCCATGCTACCAGTAACACCCCACTGGTCGTGTGCTAAATAAACTTTGCGAATTAAATTGAGATACAGAGATAAACTCCTGGCTAATCCTCCAAGATCTAAGCGTATGTCCCACATGTCCGTGCAGGATCCCTCCTGCAGTCCTACGGTCTACGCATGTCGCATGCTAGAAGCAGAGAAAGCACTTACCGTTGTAGACGCAGGTGACGTAGACGAGCTTCTCCCTGGGTCCCTTCTCCATGGCCTCCAGCGGCGTGGCGTACCCGGGCCCCTTGGCAGCGTGGCAGCACGCCCCTCCGTTGGCCGCCGCCACCGCTGCTCCAGCCATCTTTTCTGCCTGAACCCCGGTGCTGTGCTCTCAGGTCGCGCGCGGACACCTGCCGTTCTTCCGACGAGGTCACGTACCGCCGCCGGGCCGGGGAAGGGAAGAATGGGGGAGATGGAGAAGCAAAGCTGCTCACTCACTCACCCGACCGCGGCCCACCCGCGTCGGACAAGAGGAGATGAGGGAGAAGACGGCTAACGGCTTTGGTGTGGCTGCAGTTTCTGGCGAGGCGAGCAGGCGCGGGCAGGCAGGCCTAATTATAGCGTCCCCGGCTGGGACGTGGAGGCACGGCGTCCGTTGACTGCGCGCCGCGATGCGTGCGGAGGCCGGAAGAGGAGGAGGACGGGAAGCGGGCTGGCGGGCGTGAACCTGGGCCCCACGGCGTGGCGGGAGCGAGGTGTCGTCGTATCTGGACGATAATGCGGGCAGGTGGGCTCCAGCCAGCGTGGGCCGCAGCGGGAGGACCGGAGGACGCACGGGAAACGGGAGAGCGACGCCGGCGAGAAGAAAGAAGACACGGCCGGTGATTCCGCCGCGAGACGCCGGCCGCGACGTGCCGGCAGCCTGGCATAATAACACAAGTACGTACACGTGCACGGCCATTCCAAGTCCTGACAGGCTGACACGACTAGTAGCTCACTTTGCTTGGATACACCGATCCACATCCACGTCAGACGCGCGCGTGCTTGGAGGCTGCTGGACCGTCGGCATCATAAACACCTCCGCTTCTCCACTGTCCTGCCATGGGCTTCGGCAATCGGCAGCGTCACAACTGACGCCATCTGCACTTGGACGCTTGCTTTGCTTTGGGACTCATGATTCAGGCCTTGTTTAGTTCATAAAATTTTGGTTTTTTTGGGACTGTAGCACTTTCGTTTTTATTTGAAAAACATTATCCAATTACAGAGTAACTAGGCTCAAAAGATTCATTTCATAATTTTCAGGTAAACTGTGTAATTAGTTTTTATTTTTATCTTTATTTAATGCTTCATGCATGCGACCAAAGATTCGATGTGACGGAGAATCTTGAAAATTTTTACAAACTAAGGCCTTGTTTAGTTCCAAAATTTTTTTGCAAAATCGACACTGTAGTATTTTCGTTTGTATTTGACAAATATTGTCAAATCATAAACTAACTAGGCTTAAAAGATTCGTCTCGTCAATTCCGACCAAACTGTGCAATTAGTTTTTATTTTCGTCTATATTTAATATTTTATGCATGCGTTTAAAGATTCGATGTGACGGAAAATCTGAAAAATTTTGCAAAATTGTTTGGAACTAAACAAGGCCTCATTGTTGTTGCCGCCGTGAAGTGACGCGCTATCGCTGTGAAGTTGCATGGCTCCGATCTCGACGCAGTGAGCTGAACAGAGCAGAGCAGAGCAGCGCACGCACTTGGGCGGTCGGGCCGGCCCGGCTCTGCGGCTGGCTTGGGGCGCGGGGGAATGGAATAGTAGCATGCATTGAATTATTTGAATATTGATGCTGTGAATTGCTGATGCATCTCCGTGTGCATGGCCAAATTGGCCACCGCGCCAGCAGATTCCACATGCACCACGCATCGGCATCGGAAGTTGCCTGGTTGACTTGGCAAAGTTGTTGCGCAGGCTCAGGTTCTTCTTCTGTTCTCCTACCTCCCAGGCCTGGGCGCCAGGTCAAAAACTGCTGGTCCACCCTTGCATCCCATCGCATCGCACGCTTGTCAGAAGCTTAGAGCGTCCGTTTTGTCAAAGCATGGAAAACCACTACTCCTAGACGAATCTGACCATACAAAAACCAAAAAACGTATCCTCTTAGTTGGCAGATAAGCTTTAGAACGCCCCCGGAACACGTCAGACGGCAAAACGAGGACGAAATGTGCAGTGATCCGCAGCCTAAGGTTCCCCGTTCTCTAGAGCAAAATCCTGGAGAGACGATAATCTTAGCCATGCATGGGATCGGAATGCCACCGGATCGATCAGGATTCATCACAGGAGGAGGAAGCAGCCTGCACGCAAGACGCCAGTGGCAGATCGTCCGAGTCCGAGTGCGGCTTGGCGGCTCTGATGGACCTCGATCTGGATGATCACGCACGTACGCTTGCTCCTCATCTCGAAGACTTTTGTGAGCATATAATTGTTGCATCGCTGATTCGCCGCTGGACAGAGGGGTCGATCTGTTAGGATTTAAATAGTGGTGCGGCTGGGTCTCGTGACCGCATTATCTTCCCATATCTTGCTAGCTCTCAACGGGCTCTGATTATTGCTGTACTGGATTACAGTATTTTATTAGCATGCAAGTAGTGAATATGCTGTGGAGGGCTGAGTGCTAACTGATGATGCCTGCTTTTGTTGCTGATTTATTACATGCACCGATTGATCAAGTCTGTAATTTTTTTTTTTGAATCGATGTAAGGATTTTTACTACAGACGGCTTTTAATAACAAGCGTCTGTGATAATCGCTGTACTAGAGACGTGACCGGTTTTAATAACAAGCGTATGTGGTAATTGTTGTACTATAAATGTATTTTAACAACACGGGTATGTGATAATCGCTGTACTACAGACATGTCTACAATATATACGTACGTCTGTAGTATATCATGCGTCTGTGATAATACGAAAACTAAGGACGTCATCCTTCGACACGCGTCTGTGGTTAAACTTTCAGACGCACGTGTTATAGGCAAATCTGTAATTACTAGTTATTGCAGATGCGTCTTGACCCCGACTGACAAGGGTCATCGTTCACAGACTTGTGTACCGAAAAATGTGTCAATAACATAGCAACACAGATGCGTGTTAGTACGATGTCAGTAGATGGCGCTGGAGGTTTTGAACTTTTTTTACATACTGTCTGTTCTTACTCACGTGATGAACTGTTGCTCGACGAGCGTGACATACGGTAAAAGAGAGCCTAGACCCTATTCACTTGAGACTATCATTCAACCGTATTTTCTCTCAAAATAAATCAACGAAAAATACTTTTAGCCATGACTTTTGAGATAAGCGAACAATGCAAGCTCAATAATTCAATCACGCATGGAGGGATGCACGTGCCGTGGATTGTTGCCTACTGGGTTTGTCTTCCATTTGTCCATAACAATGGAACCACACGGGGGAAATGCAAGAGGATGCATGAGAGATTGCTTTTGTCGATGGCGTAGGATGTGTTGATAGAAACAAATTGCCGTCTTAAATCGGTCGCATGGTCGATTTTTTCATTAAAAAATTATATTTAGCTGTAATCAACTTTGATGTCCCTAATTTTATTACCGTAACAAACACTTGTGAAAACTCAAGGCCTAAAAGGATAAACTAGAGAAAGGCAATGGGCACGACGATAAAAATATGTTGCTTTAGAGCAAGTATTATAATACAGCCAGCTGCTGACTGTAAGATTTCTTTACAGTCTTCTTGCAGTCCACTCATATAATGGTTAGCTCATCACTATTAATACATGGTACACTTGTCTGTCTCACAGATTTTCTTGATTTTTGTGTCTGAGCCGGCTGTAAGCTTAGACCAGTCTCAATGCATAGTTTCATGACACAGTTACCAAGACTATAAACTAGGTAACCGAGCCACATGAGTTTTATGGGGATGGAACTCCTGTCTCATCTGATGAAACTCCTTCATTTAATGACCTTGTCAAGTCAGCAATTTTGCTTATGTGGCGCACAATTTAATGTGCATGACACTCTTATGAAACATGCATTGAGACTGGCCTTACAACCCGCTTTTACTCTCTTTACTCTTCTCTCTTTTCCACCTCAACATTTAGTGGCTTACAGCCCTGCTATAATACTTGCTCTCAGAGATGGGACGATTAGGCACAATTTTGGGCGCGTTTGGTTCTTATACGAGGGCCAACCAAAGCTCATCTGATGCAAGCCACACATGATTGGTTGGGTGTATACACGTGTTCTCGGCAGGCTGGTCCGGTGCAAAAGGAGCTGCTGGGCCTGTCTCTCTCCACGTACGAGATTTTCGTCTGTTCCAATCGAGCCTAGCCACGGTTGTGCAAGCACGCGCGTGCCTGGCGTCTGTGCGTCATGGGAACCAAACAACAAGACCAAACTCACGGATATATATACGATGATCCAAACAAAAGCCTGCTCGCACGCGCTCGATCAGCTTGGCTGCTAGGGCCTGGCTCTGGCTCGTGCAATCCTGGCTGCCCTCGGAAGAGAACCAAACGCGCCCAACTCAAGCTACCGGATTAGCTAAACCTTACAGCGTGCAACATATGTTTGTCAACCAGATAGAAATCATTAGTAATAATATGAAGCCACTCGATGCCATGATCAGGCGGGCCCGCGCTCCCCTCGCCTCCTCCACGGCTTCACCGCCTGTGCTTGCAGCCCGCGGTGCAGCCTTCTGCACACTAGGGCCTCGTTTAGTTCACCCGAAAACTAATTTATTTTTAAAATTTTTCGTCACATCGAATGAAACATTAAATATATACGAAAATAAAAACTAATTGCACAGTTTACCTGTAAATCGCGAGACGAATCTTTTGATCCTAGTTAGTCTATGATTGGACAATATTTGCTACAAACAAACGAAAATGCTACAGTAGCGAAATTCAAAATTCGCATCTAAACAAGGCCTAGCAGTGAAAGTAATTATACATTTCTGTACTATTGTTCTGGTTACTTTTAGAGGATATTGGGCACTGTAAATAAATAAGTTTAAATAGCCAAGGATATTCAGATTATCTACGGTAACAAAATTTATGATAGTTCAACGCAGAGCCAGCCAATAATCACGTATACAGGCATACAGCTAAACCCAATACACGGCCAAAGGAAGCAGACATGCCCAGCAATCAACGACAGTGCGGCAGAGAGTGTAGCTTACCCAACACAGACGCAGGTCTGGCTTACTGGGCCTTCATTTATGGGCTCTAAAAGGCTGAAATCATATGTGGGGACATAAGTTGACCAGCAACTAGGGCCTGGGCCCCAGATCCGGCCCAGTGTCATTCTTCACACCTCCAGACCTGATTTTCGGTGTGCTCCAGCAAGCAGCACCGTGCTCCGTTCACGGAATCACGGTTCACCGCGTTGCCTTCTCTTCTCCGGTTCCACCCCCCGCGCGCGTGCTCGCTCTCGTGGCGCAAACTCGGTGACCGCCGCCGCCGCCGTTCTACGTCAGGTGCCCAGGTCTAGCCTTGCCGGTCCCTTCGCCGGCGACGACCACCCAACCGGTATGCGCACTCCTTCTCTCCCCTTTCTGCTGTGCGAAACTGAGCACCCGAACCCTAACTTAATCTACTTGGGTCTTTGTATTGGGTCTGATCTAATTACAAGTTTATATATGTATTACGCCTACTGGGTCTGCCCCTGATGATATCTGCATTTGGTTTTAGGGAAAAACAATGTGTATTTTTAACCTCGTTATTTGCTGATGTTGCTAGTTGACTGTCTTGTGTTGTAGGTTGTGAGATCAGAAGCCAGAAGTTCAGCTAGGAGTGCATCTTGTTTACCTTTTGCTTAATCATGGACAACACTCAGAATCAACCACTACCACCTGGTGTTGGTACATGGCCGCAGGCTCCTCCCAGTCACCCACCACAATGCGATGCTGATCCGCAGTCTTATCATCCACAATTTGACACTAGACCTGACAATGCTAGTGCCAATAGTAGTGGTAGTGCAGCAAACATTGAGTCAGCTGTCCAGGAGGCTGTTCTTCACGCACAGGTATTCATATCTCCCCAGATTATGTTCTCAGAGTTGCAGTTATGCTTCCGTTTAATTGATATCTGGTAGTTGTTTATGATAACTAGGACATTGAGACCCAGCAAGTCATACAGAATCAAAGGTGTGTTTTGTCCCATTCCATTCTGTACTATAGTTATTAGTAGCTGCTTGATGTTGCTGTTGCATCTTTTTCAATCAGACATGCAAACACAACAAGTGAACCTACAACATATGGAGAAGACTTACTATCGAACCGCCGTGACCCTAGTGCGTTGAAGGTGATTGATCTTGATCGCGAGTCTTTTTCTTCTTTATGGTGTACATATTTCATTAGATTAATCATTTTTTGTTGTCTTGGTTTCTTAGGAGCACTTACTAAAGATGACAGCTGATCATCGTGCAGAGATGGCAAGCAAAAGGGGGAAGCCACTTCATCCAAACAATGGTCATTGTCTTTCTATGATAATGCTTTACCTATTTTTAATTAGTTCCTCCATTTCTAGTTGTCCACTTGTAGAATGTATAAGCAACTATGATGATCTTCATTTTGCATCTGTACTGAGCATTAGTCATGGAGATTAGTAATCTGGTCTCACGACTTATGTATATTTCTGCTAACTGCAGCCATTTTAGTTATCATTTAGTATATATATATATATATATATATATATATATATATATATATTTTCTGTTACACAGTCCGTAGCTATGAAGTTGCTGTTTACTTGCTACTTTTCTTCAAGTACATAACGATCTGTTTCCCAAACCTGATGATTGAACATGCTTACAGGCAATTATGAAATTGGCAATGGCTATGGTGTACCAGGAGGTGGTGCTTATTATGCTGCAAACTTGCCAAGTGCTCAAATGAGTATGTCACATCTCTAAATTACTTGTTGCTTCCAGTATTATAAATAAGGGCTAACTAGTGTTATTTTCTTCAGATAAACCTAGAGATGAAACTGATAAAGCAAAATGTGCAAACGATCTCCCTGATTTTTTGAAGCAGAGGTTAAGGGCAAGGGGAATTCTCAAAGATGAGACAGCAAATAAGAACAACATGAGTACACAGACCGTAAGTTGCTAATTTCTTTGGAAACTAAAGTGGGAAAGTGGAAACTAAGTACTGGTTGTTGGGAGAACTTGATCTAGTGCCAGCACAATCTTTTTATTCAGCCGTAGGCAAGTATCATTACCCTGCAGTTGTGTCTGAGTGCCTGAGTCAGGTCTTTTGGTCTTAGTCTTCAGATGTAATCTTCTTCGTTTGTTCCCTGGTTCTGTTCTTTACAAACTTCTGCTGTTTTATGAATGTAAATGGGGTTATCCTTGGTTTGAAAAGAAAAAAATGCTACAGGGGCATGAAAAGATATTATCTAGCATATGAACAAATGAAAACTGTAATGTTGATTGAAAGTGCACTTGCCTACATAAATCCCAAAGAACAGTGGGAAATTTGATGATACTGTCTGAGGATATTTGTTGATACTGAAAAATGTTAGAAAAGATGCCCTTTGTCTTTACCATTAGTTTGCACATATGACAAGGGCTTGATGTGCAATTGATATTTTATCTAGCGCATTTTTGTGTTAATTAATATGTCATTCATTTCGTGCCACTGAATTACAGGTGGATTCTCAACAAAGCCAGAACAAATCTGCGCAAGAGTTGCCTCATGGTTGGGTGAGTTTGTGCCCAAGTACTTTATTTCTTTTTTGGTTATTTTTCTGCTTTGTCACGTGGTTATCAGTTGAAATGTTTAGCCAATAGCCATTATATGTTTTCTTGTCCAGTCCACAGTGCACCAGTACAAGGGGTACCATCAACTGATAACAATTTTCTATTTGTTTTCACTGTGATTTATAGGATAAGAGGATAATAGTTACTACCTTTGTCCAATCATAGGATGCATGCAGCCCTCCCTTTTTATGGATTTGACCTTGAATATATACTGAGATAATTAGATCTGTCACAAAAAATACTTCCACTTCATTATCTTTCAGTAATTTTGTGAACATATAATTGGAAAAGGTAATGTTCAGGGTGTGTGCCGGAGATTGTTTCCATGTCCAAAAGGATAGGTAACAGAGAAGGGTTGTAGTATAGCTGCACAAGAGCTGGTTATTCTGCACTAAGGCTGATTTGTTTTGTTTGGATTCAGGTTGAAGCAAAGGACCTGACAACTGGTGCACCTTACTTCTACAATCAAAGCACCGGAGTTAGTCAATGGGATCGCCCTGGCAGTGTTGTGAATACCATGCAACATCAAGTTTCTCCATCCTTGCCAGAGAACTGGGAGGAGGCAATTGACAAATCAACAGGTAGAAGAGCCAAAGATTCTAATTTATCTCAGACTTGGCTCATGTACATTAGCCCTGAACTTTCAAAGGTTCGATTTTTTCTTTTTGAAATGTCCAGAACTCCAAATGCAAGACCAGAAACTGGCCAGACATTAATCTATAAATAGGAAGCTGAGTTGGACAAGCCATCCTTTAGAACATTTAATAAAATTACATGAGACCTTTTCATGACCTTTGTTGTGTTTTTTAATTGCTTGCTGAGAGTGTGCGTGTGTGATATTACCATCCTCAGTCTAATGTGTCATGTGCATTATTTTAGGCCACAAATACTATTATAATACGAAGACACAGACCACACAGTGGGAACCTCCTTCTGTGAGCACCAGTGTTACACCTCCAGCTTCCACCAACACTGCAATTGAGCCAGTCGCTCAAACTGCAGATATTTGGAACTCTCAAATGCAGAGATGTCTGGGCTGTGGCGGATGGGGGATTGGTCTTGTCCAGCCTTGGGGATACTGCAATCACTGCACAAGGTAATCTGTTTAATCTCATCCATTAAAGTTGATCAAATGTTTTATTGTGAAGCTTGATCTATAATTTATTAATTTTATCCGTAGTCACATAAAACGGGGTCAAAGGCATTGGCCCTCGACTTGGGAACGTTGTCCCCGACCTGGGTACATAGGTTAATAAAAGCAGGGTCATCTTCGACCCCAACGTGTAAAAATCTCTCAAAAGTAGCGTACCACGTTTCGCGGCCCTGTTGACCTGGGAACTTTGTGACTATGATTTTATCTATCTCGAATCTCATATAGATGACATGATTTTGTATATAAGTATACTTTTGGATGGATCTCTGTGATCTAACCTATTCATAATTTTGTCATTGACCGATGTGCTGCAAATATAGCACCAGATCTAATCTTGCATGTTTTGTATGAATCATTGGTAACACCAAATCCAAATGTACAAACATTGAGAAACATAGCTAAGCTGTTTGCTTGTAAATACTCATGGCAGGGTTCAAAATCTTCCTTTTCAACAGTATCCATCTTACACAAGTAATACGATGCACGCCAGTGGTAACAATGCTCCCAAAACTCAGGGGAATGTTTCAGCTAAGGACAGGTATAATAATACAAGCATTTGGGATCGCTGAATGGCTGTGCTTCTTCCATGTGCTCTATACACTGCTTTATGTCTGGCCTCAGCTACTTAAGCAGAAAACTGTCATTTGTTTCCTTTACATGCAGATCAAGCTCAAAACCGCCCTTAGGGAAACCAAACAGAAAAGATCACCGCAAAAGGAACCGCCCCGAGGACGATGAGCTTGACCCAATGGACCCAAGTTCTTACTCAGACGCTCCACGCGGTGGCTGGTACATGACATCTCTCTTCCTTCTCAATTATTATCCAGTTGACTTTCACAAGCTTTCATGGTGTTTGCTGTTAATTATTCTTATTTTAGCTTTGACAACAGAATGTATGAATAATAAATTATGTGCCCCTGTATTAATGGCACTGCACTCTTGCTTTTGCAGGGTTGTTGGTTTGAAGGGTGTTCAACCACGAGCAGCAGATACTACCGCAGCTGTATGTTCTTTGTTTTGCAAGATTTATTCTGTATTATCCCAGTCTGCAGTGGATATTACTAATATTAAGAACTTTGTATCCTGTCATGAAGTTGTATTTTCTCTCTGTAACTCATATGGATATGTTATGGGGGACTCAAGATTATGTGGAGGTCACTTGGCCACTAATAATGGGATTTCCAAACAAACATGAAATAGTATACTATTATTCATCCAGATACCAGACTCTGATTATTTTTATACTCGGAATTATGAGGCCTCATTTTTTATGTTCTAATTTTAATTTCAGGGACCTTTGTTCCAGCAAAGACCATATCCCTCACCAGGTGCTGTGTTGAGAAAAAATGCAGAGGTAGCAACCCATGGCAAGAAACGTGGTATGGCTCCGATAACAAAAAGAGGAGATGGCAGCGATGGACTTGGGGAGGCAGATTAGTCTTTTGCTGAACTGAAATGTTGTGCGATCAGAATATCCTCGGTGGTTTTGTCTCAGGAGCTGCTCAGCCATCGTTGCACGCCTGAAGAAAATCAGATAGTCTACGACTGCCAGTTTTGAAACGAGGAAACTCACTTCAGTTCACAGAAACTCACTACAGTTCACAAGGTTCTGCAGCTAGATTAATAGCTATAATGTACTTGCTGGGCCTAGAGGAGCGATGTGAGCTCACCGCGGTTTGATGATGACATTCACTGAGCTTACCGTGATTTGCTAATGACATTCACTGTGCCCTTGGTGTAAATTTTATATTCGCCTGTAATTAATTGGAAAGAAAGTGATTTCTACGTGAGGAATTACTTTTGTGGAGTGATGAATCATTCTGTCCATGCACGTAGCCAGTAAAAACATCGAGCATGTTTCGACGTAGCATCTTGTTGTGCTAATTATCTCAATGAAACACTACTACTCTCTTTGTTCCAAATCAAACTGTAGTCAGTTTTAGACTTGTTCCAAGTTAAACCTTATAAATGTGGATCAAGTTTATAGAAAACATCAAACTAGATTTATTAGATATATTATAGCGTATACAGTGTATATATTAGATATTGCAGAACGAACAGATTAATATAAACTTGATTAATGTTAGACAAGTTTGATTTATGATAATGCTAACATGACTTGCAATTTGGAATGAAGAGAGACTCACCTCAGTCAATTGACTTGCAGTGAAGTAGCTTGGGGACATTGGAAGCAAGAAAGACACTATTATTATTAGATTAGATGCCTTACTGTGGTTGTATTGTTTGAGGCCTTATTTAGTTCTCACTCAAAAACTTTTCGCCACATCACGTCGAATGTTTGGACACATGCATTGAGCATTAAATATAGATAAAAAACAAATAACTATACAATTTACATGTATTTTGCAAAATGAATATTTTAAACCTAATCAGTTTATAATTGGATACTAACTGCTATAGTTATAAATGTGTTACAATACCCAAAAACTTTTATTTTCACGAACTAAACAAGGCCTGACTTAGTAGCTTGGGGACATTGGAAGCAAGAAAGTCATTATTACATGCCTTGACTGTGGTTGTATTGTTCATGGACGGAGTCTCAATTAACACGATAACCACCTTTTGAGCATGCAAAAATCCCCAGTTTTAAGTGCTTGTCAATAGTAAGGCGTTTGGAGTGACTTTACTAATCTCAAGATATACCAGCTCAATCTTTTAGAGACCCATAGAGGTAGAGTGTGTAGGTATCTATAAGCATTTACGTCTACACTAAGACTCACAAAAAGGGAGAAATGTAACAAAAAGAAACTAGTTTAATGAACCACTCCAAAGAAGAGTAATGCTTGTTATAAAAAAACTTAAACCAATAAAACAATATAAATATTGTAGATTCCATTCTAAGAAAAAATAATGCATTATTGCCAAAAAAAACTTGTTGGAGTAATAAAGCAATCTGCTTTTGGAGAATATGTCTCGATATCTGGAGTCACCATAAAGGAAAAACTTGTTTAAATCATGAACAATCTACTGTTAGAGAATTTGATGTCTCGACATTTGGAAAACACATGCTGCAAATTTAGGATAAAACCTACCATCATCAACCTCGAGATAACCGCTCAGTCCAGTTTCTCAGGAGATGCTCATAAAGTAGGATGTTTGTGCGTGCTCTCATAAGGTGACTAGTGAGCGCACATACATTTGCAAATATCCATGTTTATTCTGTGACTCGTAAAAAGAGATAAATATATCGTATAGGGATATAATCCATTGGCCATTTAACAAGAATAGCATGGAGAAGAGGCCTATATAGTAGCAAATGAGACCTTAGTCATCTAAAAATTATTTCATTTAGGCTGAATGAGTATTACACATCGCTGAGACGCTAGTATTCCCTCCTCTCAAAGCCATCATCTCTAAGTTTTGTCTCATTTTTCACCAATTTCGGTAACCTAGAGCCCTAACATCAGTAATTACATTAGGATAAAAGATATGCCAAAATTAACATATATTATAAAAAATTCAAATTATCATGTTGGTGCATTACTATTGACATCCAATCTACAATATTAGTAATTACTTTGACTTCACCGTAGAATGTTTGAATCTTAGTCATTATAAGTGAAAATTTGCACAAATATTGAATAAGGCCCTGTTTGGTTCCCCTCGCTAAATTTTAGTCAACTAAAATTATTTTAGCTACTTTTGAATGACTAGTGAATTAAACTATTTTAGTTCATTTTTAGTCAGTGTGTTTAGAACTTTAGCTACTAAGTGACTGTAGTTTAGCTAGCTAAAATTTAGTAAGGGGAACCAAAAATGCCCTAAGTAATTTTGATTTTGATAACAAATCTAAGGATATTTTTTCCACTTAACTAAATACTCCTATATAGTAAATCAATATCAGTGAGAGTGTGAACATTAAAAATCAAGCTATAGAATTATTTTGTAACAGAGTTTAGTACACGGCTTAATTTTTTCGTGCAGCTTCTGATCGAGGAGTGGCTGTGGCTGCAGCTGTTTTTAGCCATAGCAATTGATTTCTTGCAGCCACAGCTGCAGCTAAAATAAGCTGCAGTGAGCACGGCCAAGACTTGTGCGAACTTCCCTTGCAAAACAGAACAAAAATTCAGTAAAACGACGGAAAAAAGAAAAGAAAAAAAAGAAGGCCCTCCCGTCCGTCGCTAATCCCGATCCCGATCTCCAAGCAAACCCATCTCCCCGGCTGTCCCCCACTCGCCGATCCAGATCTCCTCCACCTCTCCACTCCCCCACTCCAACCGGACGCCCTCCGCCGTCGCCGGCGGCGGTCGAGCCACACGCGCGCGCCGCAGTGGAAGCCGGAGCGGGCGCCGGCAATGGAGCAGCTGCGGACGATCGGGCGGGAGCTGGCGATGGGGTCACAGGGCGGGTGGGGGCAGTCCAAGGAGTTCCTCGACCTCGTCAAGTCCATTGGCGAGGCGCGCTCCAAGGCGGAGGAGGACCGCATCATCGCGCGCGAGCTCGAGCACCTCAAGCGCCGCCTTGCGGACCCCGACGTGCCACGCCGCAAGATGAAGGAGCTCCTCCTCCGCCTCGTCTACGCCGAGATGCTCGGCCACGATGCCTCCTTCGGCCACATCCATGCCGTCAAGATGACCCACGACGAATCGCTCCCGCTCAAACGAACCGGCTACCTCGCCGTCGCGCTTTTCCTCGATGAGCGCCACGACCTTGTCATCCTCGTGGTCAACACCATCCAGAAGGACCTCAGGTCGGACAACTACCTCGTCGTCTGCGCAGCGCTCACCGCCGCGTGCCGCCTCATCGGTGAGGAGGCCATCCCTGCCGTGCTGCCCCAGGTCGTAGAGCTGCTCGCGCACCCCAAGGAGGCTGTGAGGAAGAAGGCCGTCATGGCACTACACCGGTTCTACCAGCGATCACCCTCCTCCGTCTCCCACCTTGTCTCCAACTTCCGGAAGGTCTGGCACTTTTCCCCTTCATTTTTATGGTGCTAAATCCATATTTTATTGTAGTATAATAACTGACCGAAACCGATATTGAATAGTTCATAATGATCACGCATAAGCTACAATTTTGTCTCAAAGGCACCTTACTGCCAATTCTGTTCAAGATGAGTGTTAGTATGCATTTAGAAATGTCCTTTTTCACATTCCTTTTGTTTAGGATGTCACTCAAGGTTGCAAATTTGGACCAAATATGCATGGAATGTGCAGTACATTTACTTATGTTCTTAAATTCTTGCAAGATAGAATAACTTTTCTTATCTTAAAAAAAAAGAATAACTTTTCTTATCTTGATCTCTGCACGGAGCAGTGAGGTTCTGAATTTATTTGTTGCTATACAGAGGCTCTGTGATAATGATCCCGGGGTGATGGGTGCAACTCTATGCCCCCTCTATGACCTGATTTTGGAGGAACCAAATTCGTACAAGGATTTAGTTGTTAGTTTTGTTAACATCCTAAAACAAGTTGCGGAGAGGAGGCTTCCGACTTCCTATGATTATCACCAAATGCCCGCACCGTTTATTCAGGTATGTGAGTTAAATTAAACATGATTTATTTGTTAGGTGTTGCTAGGTTGCCAGTGCGAGTTATGCTTCTTCTATGGGTTTAAGCCTTCACTTGTCAGTTGTCACCATTCTATCTGCCTTAGATTTCATTTCTGTTATCTGCAGATAAAACTATTGAAGATACTTGCTGTGCTTGGTAGTGGTGATAAACAAGCAAGTGGGCATATGTACACCGTATTGGGTGACATATTCAGGAAGGGTGACACTGCGAGCAACATTGGCAATGCTATACTGTATGAATGCATATGCTGTATTTCATCCATTTTCCCAAACCCTAAGATGCTAGAGGCTGCAGCAGAAACAACATCAAAGTTTCTGAAGGTTTGCACATGATCTTTATTATGGGAAAAAAATAAATAAATGGCATGTTGTGTTCTTTGGAGGCTAACTTAATCATCCCTTCCATTGATTGCAGAGTGATAGTCATAATCTTAAGTACATGGGCATTGATGCTCTTGGCCGGCTAATAAAAATAAATCCAGATATTGCAGAAGAGCACCAGCTGGCTGTCATTGATTGCTTAGAGGTGAGGGATGTGCCATGTGAAGCACTAAAAATGTATGATAAACATTGATTCTGTGATACATTGCTGCCATCCATAGCGTTCATCCCTGTAACATGTTTCTTGATGCAAGAGAAGAAGACAGCCATTTTATTGTAGTCATGTTCTAGTTTCAGAACTTAACACAAGGAATGTTTTATTTTTTCAGTTTATTACGTCCAACCTTGGTATACATATTTCTTTGTATCAGTGATTTAGCATATTTTTGTTACTGTGTTTTGTCAGTACAACTCTCAATTTATCACTCACTGTGTAATCTGTGAATAGGACCCAGATGATACTTTGAAGCGCAAGACCTTTGAGCTTCTTTATAAGATGACAAAGTCAACAAATGTTGAAGTGATTGTTGATAGGATGATTGAGTACATGATCAATATAACTGATCATCATTACAAGACAGAAATTGCATCACGTTGTGTTGAACTTGCAGAGCAATTTGCGCCTAGCAATCAGTGGTTCATCCAGGTAATTACATGAGTACTGGCATAAATATTGTGAAGCATCTTTTGTTGCTTCTTGAGAGCTGAACCTTTTCTTCCTCTACTATTTTCTTACAGACCATGAACAAAGTCTTTGAGCATGCTGGAGATCTTGTCAACATCAGAGTGGCACACAATTTGATGCGGCTAATTGCTGAAGGCTTTGGAGAGGAGGATGAAGGTGCTGACAGTCAGCTAAGATCATCGGCTGTATGTACTCTCAGCGCCAAACTTTTATTGTAGCCACTTTCTTAACGTGAGACATGATTACTTTGGATAAATACACCTTCAATTCTAATTTTATCCCCCAGTTCTCTTGAAATTTCGAAAACAAAAGGATTTACCTTGATTTAGCTTGATAAATTCACTTTAGTTGACCAATGACCGTACAGAGATAGGCTGAATTGGGAAACTTAGCTGGCCCAAAGTGAATAGTTCCTGGATTCTAACTTGACTGTTGAAGGAAATTTCCAATCTTTCATGCTTCAATTCGTGCTATTATGTTCAACTTTATTCTAGAGTATGTAAACAATGTTTTATATAGCCACAATTGAACCTCCTTTTCCCATGTCTTCTCTGCTTGATCTGCCAGTGCCAATAACTTTTTTTTACTACTAAAGGAAACACTTTTTTTGTGCTTAAACAGGTAGATTCCTATCTCCGCATTGTCGGAGAGCCAAAGCTTCCTTCTTCGTTCCTGCAGGTAATTATTTTCCTTGTCCTTTCTATTCCAAATTATAGTTTTGGGATATTTCATGTTGATTCATTTTATGTTCAGATAATATGCTGGGTTTTGGGGGAATATGGAACAGCAGATGGAAAATATTCTGCATCTTATATTATCGGGAAGTTGTGTGATGTGGCAGAGGCCCACCTCACTGATGACACTGTCAAGGTATGCTTTTTGTAGCATAGCTCATGTTTCATTGATCACTTGCCTTAGCCTCCTTATATCTTGCATGCTCTATGCTGAAATATTACAATAGGTTCTAGTTAAGGTATTCTGCCATTCAGTTCTGTGGTTGTTAAAAAACTCGAGTTTGGTTTGATAATCTGAAATTGCCCCTGGAGATACTTTCTGGTTAAGCATCTCCACCAGATCTCTTACATTACATCTCATATAAGTTGTTTTAGGAGAGTATCTTAAAATCAGTTTAGGATATAATAGAGTACTGTTGTAGCAGATTACCTAAAACTTTTCTCATATATTTATTTAGGGATAGGGGAGGGGGTGTTGTCTTCTTTACTTAGGAGAAAGGGTTGTTCTTTTAGGAGATCTCTTAAAATTTATAGGTATGGGAGATGAGATAGGATATCTGGTGGAGTTTTTTTTTTTTTTTTTTTTTTTTTTTTTTTATTTTTAAAAGTAATTCATTATACTTTTTTTTTTTTTTTTTTTTTTTTTTGTTTGTGTTTTATTTTTTTTTTTATTTTTTTTTGT
>Ga0182004_10000096_pt1 | contig 36740 bp, 22 predicted proteins | sample Sormic07211540_1_FD_120479 | JGI IMG/M metagenome (GOLD analysis project Ga0182004, IMG submission 120479) | Endophyte microbial communities from Sorghum bicolor roots, Mead, Nebraska, USA - 072115-40_1 MetaG | ecosystem: Host-associated > Plants > Roots > Unclassified | place: USA: Nebraska...
GATGATAGAAAATTGGCGCACACGTTAATATCTCTATGTAAACCCGACGTGTGGGCCTTTCCTCCATATTTCCTGATAACCCCCTACAGAAATAGACAAACACCAAAACTCATGGAATTCTGTTAGATAAAACCCTAAGTCTGGGTGTTGGTTGTATTTGGATCATTTTCTTTATTTATTTGATGATTAAATTTGGTACTTAAAGACCGTCAACAATTACAAATAAGAAATTTAAACTATTCTAGTAAAGGCATTAGAAATATTCGGGACATCTCCTGGCATTGCTTAAGTCAGGTTGTCATACCCAACACAACACCAAAAGATGTGATTGTGCTTATGATCATGGCACTATAGAAAATGAATAAAGGTTATCCGCAAGCGCACAGATAAAATACACCCGCTGTAGCATTCACCCAGGAAAGTTCTAGGTATCGTTATTTATAATTTTACCACTAGAAAGGCACTTGGAGGCATGAAAGCTATATCTTACACTTGTGATAAGAGTTCCGCTAGATCAATACTCAAAACAGGGATCAATCATATCATAAATAAAGATAATTAATAACAGGTCAAGATATCTCAAAGGGGTTCTACCGAGCATTTCCTACTTAGGCATGATTCTAGAAAGAACTAGAAAATAGAGACTAACTCCTAAGGTTATTCTAACTATAAGTCATTGAGCTACCATAATTAGTGCAATTATATTTTGTAATCATAGTCATGACTTAACTTGTATTCATACACAAGAGACATTGCTAAGGTGGGGTCAGGAACATAGCAAGACATCACCCCACAACTCCGCCTTACTAGTCCTATATTCGGGGAGTGGACTACGTAGGACTCAACAAAGTTGTCACCTTCACGATCTATTGTATGGCCCAGAACATAGGGTGCATTCGTAGATAGGCTTTGTCTAAGCATACACAACTTCTACCACCCACCCCTGATATCAAAGGGTAAGCGCTATACGAACAACGACATAGACACAAAGCTATACTAAACATATAATCAAAGTAGGCAATAAACATTATAATTATGAATATATAATTATACCAAGTCATATCAAGTATTTGACTCATACATGAACTAGAATAAGAACTAGAGGGGAATATGAACTAGACAAGAACATGATGAACTAGACGAACTAGAACAAGAACAAGATGAACTAGAAGATCTAATTGATGAACTAGAAGAACAAAGGATGAACTAGAAGACACAGTGAACTAGAAGGTAAATAACTCAAATAGATTAACAATATTGAATACAAGAGAGAAGTACAAGGCTTTACCTAGCCTCCTCGCGACTAGATCTGAAATCCAAGCGGTTGCTTGACTCCTCTAATTCCTATTCTTATGTTGTAGCTATGCCCTAGTTGGTGGAGCTCTAAACTCAACTATGAGATATGAGATTGGATTGATTGATCGATGCCTCCAGGGGGTCTGCCTCTGCTTATATAGTCCGGTGGGATGAACCGCAGCCCTTGGATCAAACCGACATAGAACAAGGGTCAAGATGCATCGTAGAGGTCGGTTGGAAGCCGTCACGTGAAGGAGAGGAGACTGCCAAGTGGGCCCAGGCCGGCCGGCCTAGTAGTGGGGCTGGTCGGCCCCACCTGGCCGCCGCTGGGTTCCCGCTTTGTTCTCGTGTCTTCTATGTCCTTCTAGTGTCCCTTTCCAATCTGTTTGCGCAATGAGTCATGTCGTGGTTGAATTCTTCCCTTCCCTAGCTTCTAGATAAATCCCTAAAAATATTATTTTGTAGAGCTATGGAATCTTGTCGGTTTAGCCCTTTGGAAGCTATATCCAGGTCTCGTAATGGATGATGGTTCTAGGGTCTTCTAGAGTCTTCCAGGTCGTATCCATCAATGACTCTCTCTCTCTCTGGTGCTCCAAATATGGCAAATGATATGTCCATCCTGATCGTCTCGACGAGCTCTCCACAATGCTATACTTAGATTATTCACTTGAGATACTTTTATATCGTGAAATATTGAATATCCTGCAAGGCATATGAGAACAACATAACTCGTGGAACTCATTAGAATAAACCCCTATAACCTTACTTTATAAGTTATTTTAGATCTCTCCCTTGGTTAGTTGACGGTTGAAAATTGAAGTTAATTACCATCAATAGAAACACATTTTTAGTTATGAACTTCTATGGATTTTTCTTCTTCTTTTATTTGGATCCAAAATATACTTCTTCCTCCTCTTCCCTCCTGGCTCCTGCCTTTGCCTTTACTTTGTTTTGTTTGTCCTTCTCTCTTGGCTTGGAAGCATCAGGTCGTGGTGTAGTTTCACGTGAAGTTGGCATAGCATGGTACTCAGTGGAAAGTGGCTCAGGTTGATTAGAGTAGCCACTTTCAATAAAAAATGGGAACACAAAAGTAACTATTGCAATTCACAAAGTTACCTTTATTGTTACATTGTAGGCTATTTTAGAAGCGTATGGATCCTCCACTTACATCTTTGTTCTTCCTTCCTTGAATAGTAGGCCCCGAATCTCCCCGATTCACTCTTTTTAGTGTTATATTCAAACTCATTCCTGATTGCATGCAAAGTTTTGCATACTTAAACTCTGCTAACATGTTGGTATATACTCCTTCAGTCCCTGAATAATTTTTATTTTTTATTTCGTACCGTAAGTTTGGCTAGATTTATAGAAAATACGTATCTTCAAATAAATTTATTATAAAAAATAGATTCAATGATCTATCTAATGATATTAATTATATAGCATAAATAATTAAATATTATTAATTTTAATATAAAATCAATTATAACTACTCCCTCCGTCCCAAATTATAAGTCATTCCAAGAATCTTGGAGAGTCAAAATTTTTCAAGTTTGACCAAATTTATATAGCAAAATAATAACATTTTTGGTGCCAACCAAGTATCATTAGATTCTTTGTTAGTTATATATTTTTATAGTGTACCTATTTTAAGACAAATCTTTATATTTTTGGTCAAACTTGAAAATGATTTGACTTTCCAAGATTTTTGGAGTGAATTATAATTTGGAACGGAGGGAGTATTTCTCAGTAAATGAGAATGATAGTTATTTAGAGACTGAGGGAAGAATATGTTTCCATTGGAGATTTGGAGGGTCATCTTTACCACATACTGCTACAACTGGTGGCAAGCCCACTCCTGGGAGCCCATTGGGCTTGGACTGACCCGAGCAAACAAGAAGTAGCCTGCCAGCAGTCATCAGCCAGCCAGCCAGCCCCAAGCACCTCTCCTCTCATCCTGAAATAATGACAGAGCCCAGCCCATAGTGCGCTGACTGAGAAAATACTCTCTCCATACCCAAAATACTTGACGTCCTGGGCTCCTATCGAAATTTCACAGAAGCTGACGTTGTAAAGCTTGCAGCTGCACGCGGTACGGCTTTACCCCTGACGCTCGCGTCCGTTCAGCTGGCCGCTCGGCCTCGATGCAAACGTGAAGATGGCCAACCCGCACAACGCCATGCAAACGTGAGCGCTTTTTTCAAAAAAAAGTTATGGCTGCGAGAGCTCGAACCGTGGGCGTCCAAGCCTCTAAGCAGTGACCTTGCCAACCCAACTACGAAGTATAGTTGTTCAGATTGCAAACACACTTCTATTTAATAGGGGCAAGGATGGAAAGATAACCCCTAATTAATCACTCCTTGGTTACCACAATCTTGTCCTAAACGTTAGGTATTTTAGGTATGGAGGGAGTACGTACGCTAAGCAGACGCAGTCCGGTCAAGCCACCCAAGCGTGCGTGCACGTCGCCAGTTCAGTTCGTCTCCCTCGGGCAAGTCGCTGGTGGCGATGTGTCTCCGGCGACCGGCGGAGGGCGGACGGTTCAAAGATGCGGTGGGGGGCCACAGCCGCATGCAGCAGGCTCTGACCTCTTAAATCTGACGGTGAATTTGACCTGGGCACGCCGTCGAGTAGGAAAGGAAGAGGGATCCGGCCGCGATCCGCGAGCATATTCCACTCCAGGTCCACGCTCTGTCTCCCTGACCAATCATTCTACTATTCAATTGCAATCCGATCCATCAGTGTACGCGTGCGAGTACTTGTCTGCCTCAGTCACCTTCCCCTACCCTACGTACATACGTGATCGTCATGCGCTGTATGTATGTACTCCTATGTATGCATTATTCTCAACACAACGGCCGCTGTTCCTACGTGTCGTCCCAGCGTTAAAATTTGCTGTTTTTTACCTGTGTATACGATGAGTAATTGGCCATACTCAACCCAATGAGCATTGGCTAAGCTTGAGAAAATTCAAGGGGTGCGTTTGTCTTATGGTTGCATAGATTTTTATTTTGAGGGTGTGAATATGGTGAAAATTTAGTTATGCTTTATTCGTTTGACTGATAAGTCATGGTTGAAAATACTGTTTGTTGATTTGTTGTGAGAGAAAAACATTACTGAATGGCTGGCATGTTCGGAGTTGCGGCTGCACCCACTATTTACTATATATACATCTGCCCATGCCAATGAGGGGCATGTATTTGAAAATACACCGTGACAATTACAGAAAGAATCACAAGTTTACAGTTACATTTACAACTGAAATTGATAAGCTACTAAACATGTAACAATCACAAATCAAGAATATCTGACTCTTGCCAGACATGCTGCAATTGCCTTAACAACCGGTCATCAACTGCCGATCTTTTGACAAGGAATGAAGTTGTTTCTGATAAATACCAACCTAAAACTTTTTTACATGTCTTATTTAGAGGAACTTATTGGTTATGGCGTTGGACATAGTTACAACTTATAACTGTGTGATAACAACAAAGAACATATTCACCAAGTATGTCTGGAGCTAGAAGTGGTGACCATCCATTTTTTGCTTACTTTGGATGGTTAAATAATGTTTGAATTGAGTTTTTAAGTTGACCTTGTTATATGATATGTTAATCTTGTGTAATAAGTGGTCTGATTCCCTTAGACCTCGTTTGGTTAGAGGGAATTGGTGGGAGGGAATGCAAGTTACAGAGGAAGATACTTAAACTCTCTTGTTTGTTTCGTGGGAAAGGGAGTTGAGAAGTAGAACTCCCATCGATCTCTTCCCACAGGGCTGGTAATTCATCGGTGTGGCAGGGAGTTCGAGGCACAAAGACAACATATCCTGCAATTCAGTAATAATGTTATCAATTCCTATGTCCAAGCTCACGTACCAAATGGTGGACTACAATTCTGTTTTTAACCCCCTATATCAATTCCCAACACTAACCAAACAAAGGATTATTGGGACTAAAAATCAAACTCCCACACTAATTTCCTCCTCAAACTCCCACCTCCAATTCCCATGCCTCTTCCCATCACTTGCCAAAGGACCCCTTAGTGCTAAGGGATGAAGCAGGATTCAATTCTTTTTATCTAAAAAAAAAACTGCTGATCTTTTGTTACTGTGGAGACGGGAGGACAATTGCCCAAGCTGGCGTTGCTACTTGCAGCTAGCTTGCCCATCCATCATCGCTCCTGCAGACCACTCCTGTAGCTACATACATTAACAAGGACCACTTTATAAATAACAGGAGGCCATGTCCATGGGCATTCAGATTCAGTAGCTCTGGCCCTACGCGAGGAGAAAAGCGATCCAGCCTTTGCATTGATCAATCACAGTCACACCAAGCCGAGGACAAGAGTACCAATCAAAGGATTAACATTGCTACTGTTGACGAAACTGGCGAGTTTCTATGAACAAATATGTATGGATAAATTAAAATCCATTGCATTATTTACATATTTTATTTTTGTGGTTATGTATGTAGTCAACTGGTATACAAATACTGCTAGTTGCTTGTAAGCAACACATGCAATTCATTTCCTTGGCATATCTCTAGTCTAATGAAAGTACAATAATACCACTACTACGATCAGATTATTTCACAGATGAACACACATTGTCAGCGGAACCGGTAGAATTTATGCATAACCTGCCAACTGCAGGACCCAACGAACGAATAATAGCATATACCACCTCGAAAATGTCAAATTAAGAGCAAACAAAACCACAAGAAATCACCAAATATATATATATATCTTCCCCCGGCGGCCGCGGCCCTTCATCAGCAGGGGAGGACACACAGAGCGTGTCACCAGGCTAGAGGCTCCGGACGACGACTCCTGCTCGTCTTCACATTCTTCTAATACCTCGCTCGCCCGGGTATGGCAGAGTCCGGTGGCGGCGGCGGCGGCGTAGAGGACGCCGGCTGCCTGCCACCGAGCCACACAAACAACGGTGGTGATGGCGCCGGAAACCTGCCGCCGAGCCACGCCAACGGCGGTGGTGATGGCGCCGGCAGCACGTGGGAGATAGAGGAGCTGGAGGAGCCGGACGATCGGCCGCCGCGGAGCGTCGCCGTCGCCGCGGCCTCCACCGCGTCCTCCGGTGCCGACGACGACGTGTACGTGGCGGTCGGCAAGGGCGGCTCCAGCATGGCCGCGCTGTCCTGGGCGCTCCGACGGCTCACCAAGCCGCGGAGCTTCGTCTACCTCGTGCACGTCTTCCCCGTCGTCACCAGCATCCCCACCCCATGTGAGCCATCTACTACAGTACTTGATTTTGATTGGTCTCTCTCCTCTTCTACTCAATTCTCATGGCCTTCTTCCTCATATGTTACATCATCTTCGTTTCTAGTAGTATAACATGTAGCACAGATTAGCTACGACTCCTATGCAATTTTGATGATTATAGCATTCAGATTGCCTCTGATTAGTAGTGTTCCGTTTGGAACAGGACTATTTTTTCCCCCTTGACTCTCATAGGATAGGGATCGATCAAACTGGCAAACTGCTTCCTCCGAAATTCTTGGCTTACAGCCAGGCTTTGTGGCCTCAAAAACATCGATCATTCGATCATGTCAGAGCATCTCCAAAGGCTTTGACAAATTAACTTGACATTTGTTGCTATTTGTAAACTCCCATAACAAAATGCAAAGATAAAAATAGGTCATCTCCAAGGGAATTGGCATTTGGACTTGGCAAAGGACAAAAATAGAAGGTCTCCAAACGCGCGCGCTTTTCTCACGCGTGACTTTGCTCGCGCGATCGGGTTTGCAAAGTCGTCCACAGCTTGGCATTTTTACCAAGTTTGCTCCCTTATTTGCCAAGTTGCCCAAATTGCAAACTCCAAATGCAAAACCGTTGGATACCTCTTTTAGATCTTTTTAGCAAATTACTCAAATGCAAACCTTAAATGTAAAATCCTTGGAGATGCTCTCACAATATACTTCACCCTTCCTCAACCCAACTTGAACAAAATGTGTTTAATTTGCTCACTAGCTAATGGAAAAGTAAGAGTGAAATGAATGAAGACTAATACCGTAACAACTAGTAGTAAGACGACACAACGCTGCAATTTGCAAACAAAGTCTTGTTTAGGGTCGCCAATCAATCAATAAAGATGACGATGGTCGTGATGGAAGACGACGGTCCAGTTCTTGCACTGGTATTTTCGAGATTGATTTTGTTCGCCTGACTGAAACTTTCAAAGGTGTCGTCGTCGTCCTCACGGGCCGGGAGTTCCCTTTGGAGCCTTGTAACCTCTTGTGCCAAGAATACATTGGGTTTGGCCCCGACGCAAAGCTGCAGCAGCAAAGCTCCAAACGGTTGATGCTGACCTTGTAGGGGATGGGAGTCGGAGACACATTATGCTGACCTCGTCCTAATTGTATTTTTCTTTTCAATTTTCGTTGGCAAACGAATAATGGGGTTGGGATCTGTTTGGTGATCAGCATGGTTCCTGTCAAATTATTGGGTTCTAATCAAACTGTTTCCAGTGAAATTCTTGGGTTATAATCAGAGGCTTGTGGTTTGATCATGAACCAAACCTGAGTTTCGCTTTAGTGAAGCACTTAGAATCCATTCTCAAAGATCATATATGCATGCATCCATTATTTGAGATTCTAATGCTAACGAGATTCGTGGACCATACAGGAATAATACTGGATGCCAAAAACAAAGTAGCTTTGTGATGCGATGCCCCTTAGAGTAGAGCGCATAGTATGCGATGTGATGCTATAGAGCTAGACTGCCTGCCACTGAAGTGTGAACAAGATCAGCACGGTAGGATTCCGTTCTGCCACCTTTTAGTCCTGACAAAATGGCACAAAGATGAAAATAGACTTTCAGCTGGTTCAGTAACTAATACATACAAAAGGAAAAAAAACAAAAAAGATAGATGTCCTAGTTTCTGAACGTGTTACTGTCCATTTCTGCGATTGATGATGATTTAAGCAATATTCAGTTAAAAAGGGTAATTTGTGACGAATCTGACACACTGTCAATTTCTGAAATAGTAGGAATGATGCCTAAGAGCCAAGCAAGCCCAGAGCAGATCGAAACTTACTTGAATCAAGAGAGATCAAAGAGGCGACAGATGCTGCAGAAATTCTTGGACCAGTGCCGCAAATTTCAGGTAAGCAGCTGGACCACCATTTCGTTACCAATTCTGATTTCTCAACAAGTTTTCAGTTTTGATATCACTATTTTCATATTCAGGTTACCGTTGATGTGTACCTCATCGAGAGCGATCAGATTGCTAATGCAATCATCGAACTTGTTCCTATTCTGCACATTAAACTGCTAGTGTTAGGGGTTTCAAAGTCAAATGTGCGGTAAGGTCTACCAGGCCTTCAATTAACAGAAACACAAAATTGTGTGCATGCCACTCCTGCCTGCAAATATATGCTGAATCTGTCAAAATGAACACAGGAAGATGAAGAGAGGAACCACAATAGCAGGACAGGTACAGAAGAGCACACCCCTCTACTGTGAAGTCAAGATCATCTGCGATGGCAAAGAGGTGACGACGGAGACGACCGCTGACCCAACACCACCACTGTCACCTTCTCCTGTTAACAACAACAGCAGATCCAACAACCCGACACCACCATCATCTACACCAAATCACGATAAAACAGGTGCAAATGGTGACAGAAAATACAATGAACCCAGAGAGAGAAAGAAAATCACAAAGTTTCTGAGATGTTTCTCGTTATGATTATTTGTCATGTTCCTGTTTCATTTACCTTCTCAGAGCTAGCACACTGTATGCATCATGATTGGACAGTATAAGTTTGTGATTATCATTTTTGCCAATGCTTCTGTTACTGGAAGTTCTTGACTTCTTGTGTACAAAAAGAGATTTTCATGTACATGTGGAAACCTTTTAGCATTTTGTAGATTTTTTTTTTTTTGTGATTAAGAGTTTATTTTCCTTTCCACCCCTTTCCTTCACTAGATGAAATGAAGAGTTGTATTTAACTGTAAAGAGTAAGAAAACACATGAAAATTACAAGATAAAACATGTAGGAAACCAGAGAGTATCTTCCTCAGAAGAAAGCTTAGTACTTCCAGCTGGTCAAAATAGCAAACGCAGGCAACACAACACTTCTATGTGCAGCCAGAAGAATGGTACACTGTTTACTCATGTAGCCAGAAGACAGCCTAGTTAAACCTGATTGAGACAAGGAGTATGGGATAGTACACATGGCTCTGTAAGTACTCAGCAGTCAACCCATTTATAAGCAGATTTTTTTGGCTGGCTTCTGCAAGTTAGGGATGGGATTATGAAAAACCAGTAAGTTGTGTCGACAAATGAATGCTTCTTATGCCACCATGTCTTGTCAAACTTATGCTGCTATAAGTCATAAGTGCCAAGGAACTGCTACTTGTTGTTCATAACATAAGTCTGTTGAGGGCATTACTTAAACCAAACAACCTAGCAAAATTTGTTACTGAGAGTGGTTCAGTACAGTCTAACACATTATAATGCATAGATAAAATCTATACATTCATAACAGTAGAACTGTGATCAGTATTAACTGAAAAAAAAAATGTTGCATGCGAAAGAACTTTTGCTAAGAAAGAAAACCAAACCTATGAAGAACTAGACAGTATTGTAAATGAATTTTTTCTAAGAAAGAAACTCAGACAAAACTATGAAGAACTAGATAGTATTGTAAATAAGAAGAAATAGAACTCAAACTAAGCTACCTCTTGAGAAGGAATAATAGTTGCTGCCAGAACTTGCAGTCATAAATACAAGCTGCATATAACTGAACGAGGTATGCATATAATGTTGGCAATCCGGCCACCTGCAGAGGTGAGCAATAAGCTCACTCACCCACACTCTCATAACTCACGGCTAGAGGTAGAAGATGAACTGAGCTTGAGCACAGGCACAGCACAAGCACAAGCCTGCAGGTGCAGCAACTTAAGTACTGAACTAGTTGCCTCTTTGCATTGCCTAGAGTATTTATACAAGTACACCTACTGCTAGTACAAGAGGACATGGCTGAGATCAGCCGCTCAACATCTATGTAATCGCTGAGGTAAGGCACTAGGTTGGCCTATTGCCATACCTCTCTAGTAGATACAAGGGCAGCAGGATTGGCCTATTGCCAACTCCTTGTTGCAGAAAAACAAAGAGAGGGAGCAGCAGATTATCTTACATATAACACTGGGTAAAGATTTTGACTCAGTGCACTGTAACATGTTGAGGAATGCAGATTGAAACATCCACGTGTTCATTTTAAATAATAGAAACATGTTGACAGGAACAAAACTCTAACTATCATTCATTTCCAAACACAGATGCAAGCATCCTACTTTATCCAATTGCTACAAAGAAAATTCGTCCTATTCCCCTAAAAGAAACCAAACTCTAAATAGTTATCACCACCATTCTGGGCAGCACTCTCTGATGTTGACACAGGCTGCTTCGGGGGCTTCTCAATGTCAAAATGCCTTGGAACCTCTGGAGGACTCGCACAGCGTATCAATGCCCAGTTCACACCCTCAAAAAATGGGTGCTGTTTTATCTCGGTGGCACCACGCTTAAAACCCAATCGTTGTTGGGGCTCTTTGACCAGGAGACTTCTTATTAAATCCCTAGCTGGGAAGCTCACAACTGGATATTCAGGGAAACGCAAGGGCTGACCAATGACATTGAACAGTGTCGCCCGGTTCCCCGTGCCTTTGAATGGTGTTTTCCCAAACAGGAGCTCATATAGGAATATACCAAAGGTCCACCAGTCAACAGCACTACCATGACCCTCACCTTTGATAATCTCGGGTGCCAAGTACTCATGTGTACCAACAAATGACATCGATCGTGCATCACTAGGTTCTGCTATAAGCTCAGGCCATGGGCTCACCTGGTTGACAACTTCAAGCTTCGGTTTTCGAACTTTCTTTGATTTAGAAAACAGTCGTGGGCCAAAGCATGCCGTGGGAGCTGTGCATGATGGCTGCATCACACAGGATGGCTGAACACAAGCTTGTTGAGCACTATGAGTTTGGTTATACTTCTTAAGTGATTCTGGAACGGAGTTAGACAACCTGATCAGTATTGGGCTCACTGCACAACGAAGGGAGAGGTCGAAATCCGTTAACATGATGTGTCCATCCTCACGGATAAGGACATTTTCTGGTTTGAGATCCCGATATATGATACCGAGCATGTGCAGGTACTCCAATGCTAGGAGAATTTCAGATACATAGAATCTGCAATTCAAAAGCAAATTTAGTTAAGTAAAACAGCTCACTAGCTCAGGAAAAACTAAAACTACACGGTTCACTTAGCAGAAATAAACATAGATGAAAAATGGGCAATTCAAGAGGTATAATATATAGTATTTGTGCAAGCTGTTTGGTGAATTTTGGTAAATATATGAATGCAAGCTGCAATAAATTAAATAATAATATCAGTTTGTGTCCATGCATTTTCACTTTTGCATATGCTTCTTTCTTATTGGCAGTGCACACAAGGTTATTTGGCTAAACATCCAGATCATACTCCTCCACGAATTAACTCAGACTAAGCCATATTATCTCCTCCATGCCACCTATTTCTATCAATTACTAATAAAGTGACAAATCCAACATAAGTAAAATCTACATCATTTGCATGGGGCAAAACATAGTAAAATAAGACGTACTTGACCGCTTGTTCTGGAAAATACTTGCCACGTTGCCTTTGTCGCAGGGTATGCATGTCTCCTCCAGGACAAAACTCCATAACCAGACATGAAAATTTATCGGTCTCAAAGTGGGTATACAATGTAGGAAGGAATGGGTGATCCAGGCACTGCAAGATGTCCTTTTCAGTCTGGGACCGAAGCAACTTCTTACGACTTGCAAGTGATGCCTTGTCCATGACCTTCATTGCAAAATAACTCTTTGTTCCACTCAATTCTGAAAGATATACACTGCCAATGTCACCACAGCCTAGCTTCTTCAACAGCTTAAAATGGCTCAGACCAAAGATCCCATCTCTAGTCCTGATCATCTGAATTGCCTCCCAGCGTGAATCATTTGCCTTATGAGGCTTGGTGATACTGCTACACGAGCTTTCATCACTAATATCACTGCTATTGCTTGGCCTGTATCTGCTACTTGTTCCTCTTTCACCAGTATCTGATCTCTTGATCAGCCTGCCACTTTCATTTGCCTTTGCTAGGCCACATTCCTTGTCCAATATTGAAGATGGTTTCAATCTTCTGCACATATTCTCTTGGTTCACATCTTTCTTCTGTTCATCCACAGGACACTCTAAAACCAGTTTATCTTGGATGGGGTCTGTGGAAATCTTGTCTAAACTAGTGTGATCAACTGACTCATTTAGTAGGTTGCTTGGTTTCTGGACCTTAGGCTCCGCTTCAGAACTTGGTTTGCTCAAGTTGTTTGGTTCAGGCAGCCTTGTTCGCACCGATGCACAAGGTTTATTGAGCCTGGAAGCCTCCAAAGAGGAACCAATCTGAGAATGCAACTTCAGTGTTTGAGTATCAGGGACCACTGGAAGTGTTTCAGGCAATGTCTCTGTAGCCATTGTATCTCACAGACCAAATTATACCCTGGCTCAGACTGCAGAGATCAAAAGGACTTCTACAAGCACTGTTGAATAAAAAATTCAAGCTTGGCACAACGCTTGAGGTTTGAACTGTGGCCTTCCATTCAAGAAATCTGCATAGAAGGACAAACATTCAATACACTGAACCATTCACACATGCAGAGAAGGATCATCATATATAGAAACACAGAAATTCATCGAACAGAAAAATAAAAACATCATGCTACAGTGCAAACCAAATCTAAGAAATAGCCTCCAATTCAGATACATCAATCCTCCACCCACCGCATCTCAGCTCAGCCCTCTCAGCTGATACTAGCTGAGTTCATCTCCCCGCAAACTGAAAAAACTACGGTTGATGGCACGCCAGAGGTCCTAATAGACTCGAGCCCGCCCAACCTCCCACTAACCACAATCATTTAGCGCTCTACTCTACAGATCTACCGATCCCCATTTTGCGAATAAACAAAGTGCTGGCGATCAGCAAAGATAGCTTGTGCTGTCAAAGGCGCCATCTTTTCCACTCAAAAGGGGAGCACGGTGGCTCCCATGTCCCATCCCCCATCATCCAAACCAGAATGTTGGGCCCTTTGGTTAGTTTCCTGCGGGCGCATTGCCGCCGGTGGAACACATAGGCAGAGCTTTGCAGATCAATGGCGCCCCTTTGGCGCGGCAAGGGCTGCTGCTATTGGTGGCTTCAGTCACATCGAGGCGCGACCTTTTGTTGGCAGAAAGGGTGAACGAAGGACTAACAAAGCGAGAAATAAAGAAGGAGCAAAAGCGGGAGGACGCCCTTTCGTCTTTCTGCGAAATGCTGGAGCGCCACTCCTGAAATTCATCTTGTACGGTGGAGGGAAGGAAGTAAAGGGGACGACGAACCAATCCAGGCGACGAAGATCTACAGGACGCGGCGAAATCGCATCGCTAGAACAGCAAATGGGGAAAGAAGAATTAATGGAGATGGGAACGAATCACACACAGAGAACTGGACGGAAGAAGAAATCTCACCGGAATGGGCTGAAGGATCGGACGGAGATGAACCCAGGAACCAATCGGAGAAACGGAGTCGGGCGAAACCGGCGCAGGCGGATCGAGTCAGGGAAGCATTTGACCGAGAGTGGCGTGCGAGACGTGAGTCAGGGAAGCCTGAGCGATGAATCAACACGGAAGAGGGAGGGGAGAGAAGGCGACGTGCCCCCTCACAGTCACACTCACAGGCTCATCACTCACACAAGCGGAATCGTTCAGAGATACCACTGCACGATGATTCTGTGCCGTCTCTGATGTTTGGCCTTGGCGGCCTCCAGCTGACGTGGCCTCCTCCCATCACTCTCATGCCTTATTTAGGCCCTCTTTACTTCTAAAAATTTTACAAAAATGTTTTCAAAATTTCTCTTCACATCGAATCTTATAGCACATGCATAAAATGATTGGACAATATTTATCAAATATAAATAAAAATATTATGATGTCCATTTTGCAATTTTTTTCGAGTAAACAAGGCCTTAATTCCGTGGCCGAAAATTTTTTAGGTAGTGTAGCATTTTTCGTTTGTATTTGGTAATTATTATCTAACTATGGACTAACTAAGTTTAAAAGATTTGTCTCATTACAGACAAATTATGCAATTAGTTATCTTTTATCTATATTTAGTGTTTCATGCATATGCCGCAAGATTTGATATGTCTTAGAATTTTTTTTTTGAATTTTGGATTTAACTAAGGCATTGTTTAGTTCACACCAAAAACAAAAAACTTTTCAACATTTCCTGTCATATCAAATCTTGTGGCACATGCGTGGAGCATTAAATATAGACGAAAACAAAAACTAATTGCACAATTTACATGTAAATCGCGAGATGAATCTTTTGAATCTATTAGTTTATGATTGAACAATATTTGCTAAATAAAACAAAATGCTACAGTACCAAAAAAAACAAAAAAAACGGAACTAAACAAGGCCTAAACAAGGCCTCAGTTGTCTCAAAATCTACAAAATCTTGGTCAGTAGTAAAACAACAAAGAAATCACAAATCTATTTGATCGAGTAACGGTCTCATCCTGTCGGATTTCCTTGTCCGAGCCCATCTGCACGGTAGAGCAGCGGAACCGAGGGAGCTCAGGTAAAAATTTGGGGCATTTGGCCTGCCATGGTCAGAACTTTTGCCGGCTCGTCGCTACATTTTTTTTTTACTGTTTCCTGCCTGAACCTGTTGAATCCTAATTTGGCAGTAGCCTACTCGTATGAAGCGCTCTCGTGCAGCACTCTCGGTTCTTTTTTATTTTTTGGAACTTTGGATTCTTTATTTAGGTCTTAGATCCAATTTTTTTAAAAATTTTAAACTGTAGCACTTTCATTTATATTGGTAATTATTGTCTAACTATAAACTAATTAAACTTAAAAAATTCATCTCGTAAATTACATATAAACGGTACAATTAGTTACTTTTTTATCTCTATTTAGTGTCACATACATGTGCCGAGAGATTCAATGTCATGGAAAATTTTGAAAAGTTTTTAGGTTTTGGGGTGAACTAAACAAGGTCTTACTTTCTCAATAAAAACTTTTTACTTATCACATCGAATTTTTCAGACACATGCGTGGAGCATTAAATATAGACGGGAATAAAAACTAATTACATAGTTTGCCTTTTATCACAAGACGAACTTTTTAAGTCTAATTAATCTATAATTGACACTAATCATCAAATAAAATAAAAATACAATGGTAGCCAAATCCAAAAACGTTTGAGAACTAAACAGGGCCTTACCTTGCCGCACGTTGCCCCGCGTCACTTCACATACTTTTCAGTACTAATTGTTTTTAAAGATGCAGAAACAAGGGATGCAAAGTGAAAAAATCACAGAGCCGGAGTGCCTTGCTAGAATTTATAAATAGAGAAAATTCGTATAGCAGCACCGAAAGCTGACGTCTTAAATACGGCAGAGTATCTTCGTCCGTCCCTCACTTCAAGTTAAATATATTTTTAACGTAATAATGTATACAAGATAATCTTAATATTTATAATACATAATTGGTATCATTCAATAAATTGTTAAATAATTTTTTCATAATAAAATTATATGAAAATATAAATGTTGCTAATATGTTTTATAACTTAGTTAAATTTTAGAAAGTTTAACCACAAATTCTATAGTGACACTTATTTTGGATAGATGGAGCATTTGTCATTTCATCCTTGTTAAAATGGCCATTTTATTTTTACTTTTAGACTCAATTTTGTCCTAGAACTATCAAAGCGACTATTTTAGTCCTTAAAGTTTATATTTGGATTAACTTCATCCATAAACTAATAAGAATATATTTTAGTCCTTCAACTTTTCTTCGGCTGAACACAGCACTGTCACACCTTACCAGTTCTAGGACTACCCATGATTCAAGATGAACAGTCATCAATAGGTGGTACTACTAATGTTCTTGGCGTCATCCCTAGCTATTAAATTAGATAGCACACTTTCGATATTTATATATATACTTTAAAATGAATATAAATATAGATTAAACATACTCAAATATGAATAATTGGGTTGTTTAGATTCAATATTGGTATTAGAGCATCTCCAACAGTTTTGTATTTGAGGTTTGTATTCTTGTAATTTGCTAAAATTATCGAAATGAGGTATCCAACAGTTTTGCATTTGTATTTTGCAATTTGGACAACTTGACAATTGAGAGAGGGTGAAAGGTCCAAATAGCTAGAGGGGGGGTTTGAATAGCCTATTTAAATTTTCTACAAACTCAACTAGACAAGTTGATTAGTAAAACAAATGGCGAATCTAAACTAACACTAGCTTAACTAAGCTATGCAAGCCACAAAAAGTCTAATACAAGGCTCAACACTAAACCACAACAACAAGACAAGGCTAGCTACACTCCTAAACAAGAAGACTATGCTAAACAAGCTAAACAACTAGCAAGGTATGCAAGTAAGTAAAGGAGTGGAGAATGATTGTTATACTAACACTGTAGAGTAAAGATATGTCCAACTAATCACTCACAATCACAATCACAATAGATAATCCTCGGCAAGAGATGACACAAGATTTTTTACCGAGGTTCACTTACTTCCTGGCAAGCTAGTCCTCATTGTGGCGATGCACCCACTTGATGGATCACGAGCTAATTGGCAATCCAAAGCCAAATCCTCAGCGGGTGCCGCATATCTACTCCAAGATGGGGATCCTCCAAGCCACGGGCAATCCACTAGAGTAGCGAATTGCGATCTCCCGCGGAGAAGGCTCAAGAACCCCTCATAAATCACTTGGTGAGGCTCGAAATAATCTCTAATCACGAGCTCAAGACCTCCGTTGCTCCAAGTCATCTAGGGCGTCGGGAAACACCCAAGAGTAACAAAAAAATCCGCAGCAAACTCAAAGATCAAGTGCCACTAGATGCAACTCTCAATGCAATGCACTTGAATCTCACTCAATCTCACTAAGATTAGCAATCAAGCAAGGAGATGAGTGGAGGTAGTGTTCTCTAGCTCAAAGCATGTCTCAAGTATGCCAAAGTGCAAGAGAGACTCCCCCAAAGCCGGCCACCTCCTATTTATAAGCCCTCTCAATAAATAGAGCCATTGGCTCTATCGCTGGGCAAAACTCAGGGTCACCGGACGCACAACAGGGAGCCATTGAACGCTGGAGCCCTGCGTCCGGTGCTTAGAAGACAGTCATGTGTCTCCTACTTAAATCTCGCGCGTTGATCTCTAACGGCTACTTATAAACCACCAGGCGCAGTCAAGTGAGCACCGGATGTGTCTGGTACTTACCGGACCCGTACTCAGAGAGGGTGTAAAACACACAGGGTCACCGGACGCTGAGCACCGGACGCTCTCCTACGTCCGATGCCGCGAGCGCTTCTGTAGAGAACCACCGGACGCACATAACCGAACTTGCTTATGATACTGTGCATGTGTCTGATGTGTCTACCCTAGAAAGTGCCACTCACCGGACGCACAGAGTGCGTCTGGTGCAGCGTCCGATGCTGCGTTCGGTGAGTGTTTTTCTCCCGTAACTTCTCCAAACTTTTCACTGGCGTAATAGAAAATATGCGTTCATTTTCTCAAAAGCGCCGAATCCTACCTCGCAAGCTCGGTGGGAGGGAGAGAGGAACCCAAACTCCTCTCTACCCTAGGAACTCCATCTCCTTTACAAATGTACTAACACCACCAAGTGTCCACCACCAATGTACATGTGTGTTAGCATTTCACAAACATTTTTCCAAAGGAGTTGGGTTAGCACAAGACTAGATCCTAATGCATATGCTCAAGATATGGACCTAGTAGCACTTGATTCGAGAGATGACCATGATTTTCCCTCTTGATAGTCGGCTATCTATCCTAAATCCGGTCAAACACTTCTCTACTCAACTTAGACTAGCAAAAGTAAAACTCTATGTTTATACCTTTGCCTTGATCATTTTACTCCTTGTCTATCACCTATGTTTATACCTACGCCTTGATCATTTATACCCTATGTTTGAGAATAGTCAAACTGTTGGGAAGGTGTGCAGACTTAAAAAATTATGGACTAAAGCAATCACCTCGGGCATGGTTCGACATATTTAGGAGAGCAGTCTTTGGTATAGGCTACACTTAATGTAATGGTGATCATATGCTCTTCTACAAGCATAGAGGAACATTTATCACCATTATGATCGTGTATGTGGATGATATTGTGATCACAGGAGACGATGTGGAGAAATCAAATATTTGAAGGAGAATTTGGGGAAGGCCTTTGAGGTAAAGGATCTTGGACCACTAAGGTATTTTCTTGGGATTAAGATTGCTAGGTCACCTAAGGGGATAGTTCTCTCTGAAAGAAAATATGTCCTTGATCTGTTGATCGAAACTGGTATGCTTGGATGTCGGCCATGTAGTACTCCTATTGATAAAAATCATCAAATCACTGCCGAGTGTGGAGATTCTGTGAACAAAGAAACATATCAGAGATTGATAGGAAAATTGATATACCTGTGTCACACAAGACCTAACATTTCCTATGCAGTGAGTGTGGTGAGCAGATATATGCATGACCCAAGAATAGGACATATGGAGATTGTCTACAAGATTTTGAGGTATGGTACAGGAAGAATGGGCACCTTGATTTGGAGGGCTACTGTGATGTGGATTGAGCAAGTAGCAAAGATGATAGGAGGTCTACCTCTGCGTATTGTGTGTTTGTGGGAGACAATCTCGTCTCATGGAGAAGCAAAAAGCAAGCATCGTGGCTCACTCTACTGCGGAGGCTGAGTATAGGGCAATGACATTGAGCTTGTGTGAGATGTTGTGGCTAAAATACTTATTAAAGGAGCTGCGGGTGTTAAGAAATAAGGCAATGATGCTTTATTGTGATAATATTACTGCAATCAATATTGCAAACAATCCGGTCCAGTTTGACCGCACTAAGCATGTGGAGATTGACCGATTCTTCATCAAGGAAAAGCTAGATAGTGGGGTCCTAAAGTTAGAGTATGTAAAATCACGTGACCAATTAGTGGACTGTTTTACAAAAGGTTTAGGACCTAGTAAAGTTGAGTTGAGTTGTAGCAAGATGGGCATGTTAGATATTTTCATCCCATTTTGAAGGGGAGTGTTGGTGTGGTGTAAATAATGGTTTGTAGAGGGACTTATGTGAAAATGTAAGAAGAAGAAGAAATAGAGAGCTTCTCTATTCTGGAATGTGCAATTCCCCAAAATCACAATACATTTAAAATAACACGTTAGAATTGTTAATGGCCGCTAAAGAGTTCTTAGATGGTCTACTAATGATGTTTTTATCTGGATATTAGTTTTCTAATCTCCAATCGGAAGTGGTGCTAGAGCTTACCAGGCACTTAGGCTATCATCTCGTTTTTTTTTTTGAGAAAACAGGAGGGGCAGAAGAGCCCCTACTGAAATTTATTAAGGTAACCAGAACGGTTACAAGAGTTCAAACAGAACAAGAACAAAAGAAAGATAGGGGCAAGGCTAACAGGGAACTCTAAACAAAAACTAAGAGACAAAAAAGGAAACAAAGAAAATAGAATCAATTACACAACTTGCTCTAGCCATGTTTCAATATCTGGAAAATATTTCTTCTTGGCTCTCCACAAGAGTTGCCCAAAGAAAACCTTCAATGCTATCATCCTGTTCCCATATGATTGTAAATAATGCAACAGAAAAACCATAATTGTGAAAAAAAAACAAATGCCCCCGAACATATATTAGTTAGGGTGAGAAGATGTATACAATGAGTTTTCTAAAGCCACTACAATTTTGATAAACCATATTAAGTCTTTCAGCATCTGGTTATCTAGCATATAATAGGAAAAAGGAAACATATGAAACATACATGCTACATAATGCACAACAAATTCCGTGGTCTACTGAGTTTCGTGAAGTGTAGAACAATTTGCATGAATACTCTCAAACATGTTAAAAGGTTTTAATCCAGATTCGACTTTCCTAAACGAATGTTGAGTAACAAACAACAAAACCATCTTACAAGAAAATTTGAATACATAAACAGTGGTCAGAGTTCAACACATTGATTTTGTTGCATCCCACCACAGGAAAAGAAGATGAAGATACATGACTTACGAACAATAGGAATGATTTCCTCAAACTTGCTACCTGGGTACACTTGTGCTTGTGCTTGAAACACAAACAGTACACCTTGAGCAGAAAAGCACGACTGTCTTCCACTTCTTGTGACATTTTCCAATGGCTCTCGAAATAACAACAAAGAATACAAGATATATTACGACGCCAGCAACCAGTAAAAAGACATAGATCGAAGTACTGAGTTTCCGGCAGCTTCCTGCAGCAAAAGCTGTCATGACAGACAGCAGATCCAGTATCATAATCAGGAGGAGTACCTCAAGTCGGACAGGTTTCTTCCTAATAGATTTACTCAGCAGAAGCATTATCACAACAATAGAGGCCATGAAGGAGATAGCATTGAAGCAGAAGAATGTCTTGTAGCGTCGATGGTTAATATCACGGAGAAGTGGATCGCCTGCAAAATGGCCATTGTCATCGTCATCAGACCTGAATCCACCAGGCGGATTCAGACCTGCTTGATATGTGACAGAGGCTGCTAAAGTGGCAATAAGCATGAGATACTTATGTCTCTTTCTTTCTCTTTTTTTACCACACTCTTTAGTTTCCTGCGACTCAGGAATAATAATCTCTCGCCTAACCTCCTCTGTACGAAAAAACCACTTTTGCAGAGATTCCATAAGCTGTTGCAGACAATCCATAAGTTTAGCCAATGGTGTTCGTAGTGTTTCATACATCGAAGATAGTAGCACTTGAATCACAAGGGATACTAGGACAGCCACAGCAATGATGATGACAAAGATGGATTGCTTTTGATACCTGCAGCTTCCTGCAACATAGGCAACCAAGAGGCCAACTAAACCGACCACCAAACACACTCGCAGTGCATAAGATTTGATTCCATGCTCACATGATTCCTTATTCACAAGTAGTATTGTGATAGCAACAGATGACACAAATGAGATTGAATTTGAGTAGTAGAACACATCATATCGCCTTGGATGGTTGTCCTGAAGGATTGGATTTCCTGGTCTGCCACTGACATCTTTGTCATCAGACCAAACACTGCCTGGAGGGTTTATACCAGCTTGGTATGTCACAGTTGCTGCTATAATAGAAAGTGTCAATAGTAGATTACGCCTCCGTTCCAATTCCTTTGCCTCAGTTTTATTCCCTGTCTGCTTGTGGCATAATTGAACAAATGCTGACCACACATTCCCACACGAGAGCTGCTTTACTTTATCTGGAACCAGTGGAGAGATTACATGAAACGCTAGAACATGAAGAGCAACATAAGCAGGTACAAGAAACAATAATATTGATGTGGAAATGGACTTCTTTGGCTCCCTGCAGCTCCCCATGACAAAGGCCCCAGTTAAGGAAAGTAAGTCCACTATCATAGCTAGCTGCAATACACGATGTTTTGTAACCTTCCTGCTCATAGTCTTCTCCAGGAGCACAACAATGATGACAATAGATGCCACAAATGCAACTGCATTGAGATAGAAGAATGCAATGAATCGTGGATGGTCATTGTCCTCGAGGACGCGATCACCAGCTGAATGATTATTCTCACTTCTTGACCAGAAGCCACCTGGGGGATTCAGACCTGATTGATATGTCAGAGATACTGCAAGAATAGCAAGAAGAAGCAGATATGTGCGGGTCTTCTCTAGATGATCTTCAGTTGAATTTCCATGAGAATTTTTATCTGGTGCTCCTTGATGGCTGTTTATATGTCCATTCCCATTCTCATGTTCTGCATTATTGTTAACGCCACCATTTTCAATGTCATGGTTACTATACCCCATTGAACTATGTTGCTCTGCAGATTCCACATTAACAACGGTTTCTGCAGGCAAAGAAGGCCTTTCATCCTCTATGACATCATTAGTGGCTCCATTAGAGTCACAGACTAACATAGTTTGTTCAGAAGAGCCAGTTGCTGGCATATCAGTGGTCCTGACATCATCAGAAGATTTCCCGTCATTCACACCTACAACTTGTTGTCTATCTGCAGACATACCATTGCTATCTGATGTTTCCTGATAGCTAAATGATGGATGCTCTGTGCTTGTCAGAGACTCCATATTTGGAACTAGTTGGTTGTCTGTAGATTCATGCTTCAGATTGGACATATCCTTGGTATTTTCTGATTGTGGAATGTTGGCTGATGTATGCCAAGAGGTTGAGAACGATTTCCCAGTATTTTCTGTTTTCTGGTTGTCCATAGGCGGATACTCCACAGAGGACTCAGTATTTGAAACATGCTGATTTACTGTAGACTGGAGTTCTAGTTCACCTGTCGGTGCACCCGGACCATGGACTGAAGCCTGCTGATATCTTGCATTAGAACCCTCCTGATCTGTGTGGCTCAATCTAATACTACCACCATTTGATGAGAGTACTAGACTCATGCACCGTTTAGTGCTTGATTTGATATTTCGTAGGCATTCTGCTACAGGATCGTAAGCAAAGATCCAAGCTAAAAGGACAATGCAGATCAACACTATGATGATAATAAACATAACATAGAATGATGTTGCTACATCCCTACAGCACCCAGCAGCATAAGCACCAATCAGGAAGAACAGGTCAGCTAGCACACAAACAATCACGGCTTTTGACCTTATTCCATGCCTGCTCAATTCTGGGCTCAGAAGCAGTATGATTGTAACCAAAGATGCCACAAAGGAAGTTGAATTGCAACTGATAAATATATTATAACGGGGCAGGTAGTGTCTGCGAAGAACAGGAGTAGCTGGACGTTGCTTGTAATCATTTTCAGCCCAAAAGCCACCTGGTGGACTCAACCCTGCTTGGTACGTGGCAGTAGCAGCAAAAGTTACAAGCATCAGAATAAACTTCCGAGCCTCCTCAAGGTCTTTTTTCTCTTTGCGACTACTTTGCACATCAGGAATACCCAATTTGGATAGAATTTCATTGACCTTGGTCGTCACCTTCTTTTTGAATGTTTCTGGAACAATCCTGGTGGATACTAGGATGTGAATCAAAATATATGCAAAAGCAATGATGAATAGAACCAATATGTAGATGGATGACTTGAGTGCCCTGCAGCTCCCAGCAACATAGGCGGCCATCAGACTGAATAGGTCCACTAGCATGGTAAATTGCATTGAACGGAGCCATAACTCCTGCTTGGTCACTCTCTTGCTTAGAAGCAGGATGATTAAGACAAGAGATGCAGCGAAAGCTGTTGCGTTGCAGTAAAAGAATACCTCATACCGCTCGTAGAACTCAACACGAAGGGCAGGGTCACCAGCTTCATGACCATCCTTGGTTTTATTCCAAAATCCCCCCGGCGGTGTTAATCCAGAATTGTATGTCACACCAACGGCCAAGCTTGCAAGCAGTACCAAATATTTCCGCAGTTTCCACAAAAAATCAAATTCAACTAATGAAGACCTCGTGGATGAATCGCCCATGGAGTCCTGCCCGGTGCTACCACCACCACCAATGGCAGTGGCGATGGAAACCACTTTATCGCTGTCATCATGGGCGTTGCTGTTTTCAACCTCATCATTGCTAGCTTCTGGAGTAGTCGTGGTGTTGGCTGGAGCAATTGCACGCTCTATTTGCACATCAGTAGCCATATGGTAGCTCCCCAACTGAGTTCAAGTCTCAGCTGCCCTCTACCCTTCCATTTGCAGCAGCAGTAAATAGCTCTTTGGATGTGAGAGGATTTCTGGAAGATTCAGAGTCACAGGTGATTGAAGGAGTGTTCTGATTTCTGGAACAACAACAATAGCAAAACAAAGGGTGCAGAGAGAAAGAGAAGATTTCGTCAAGAGTGAAGTCAATGTCACCAACATAAAGAGAATAAACAGTATTATTGTGTATGCTTCTGTGGCTAAGAAACAAACCAAGTGAGAGTTTTAACAAGAAAGACAGCATTAGAATCCGAACTGGGTTTGTGTTAAAAAAAAGATTATATGGCAACCAAATAAACAAACCGAGTTTTTTTTTTAAAAAAAACTAGAATATTGCAAGCAAAAGATGTTTATTTAGTAACTTCTACTGTATATACCACAATCATGAAAGATGTTAACTGGAAGCCGTTGGCTACTGGCATTTTGGCAATGCTAAGTTACATACAGGTCTACAAACGAATGAGTAAACACTGGAAGGAAAATGAGGACATACCTACGGGGAAGACATCACGTTGCTCATGCAATTACATGGAAAGATCGAAAGACATGATATGATCACTTCTGCAGCCGAGGTGGAAAGTTTAAGCTCGAATAGAGATTTTAGAGAGCAGCAGATGACTTGGCTTCTCAGACTGGCGAGCACATTTGTAAGGACTCCAAGAAGCTAAGCTATTGAAGAGTCTATAGAAGGTGTGAGTCTGAGTTTGAGTATGGCAAAGAGAAAGCAGGGAAAAAGAATATATAAGACAAAGGGAGGAGACTTGAGACCAAGTGGAGTCAATGGCCCCACAGAGCCAGAGGCCAACAGCAGTGACTAGCCACCAACCATGTCATATTAGTACCTATGATTGAATGGGCAATTAGGTCTTGTTTAGTTCACCCCAAAACCCAAAAACTTTTCAAGATTTCTCGTCACATCGAATCTTGCAGCACATACATGTAACATTAAATATAGATAAAAAAATCAATTACACAATTTGCCTGTAATTTGCGAGACGAATCTTTTGAGCCTAGTTAGTCCATTGTTGGACAATAATTGCCAAATAAAAACGAAAGTGTTACAAAATCCAAGAACTTTTCACCTCCTCAACTAAACTAGGCCTTAGCCGATGGTAATGACTTACTAAGAATGAACTGTATACTGACCTGCAAGTTTGTTTTCCCATTTCTTAAAAGAAGAATAAATAGCCAACATCTGCTTCCCCTGGATAAGGCATAGAGCACTGTTTAAAAAAAGAAGTTCCACCAAGCTGGTTGACATGGACACTATCCAATCCAGAGATGATCTGTTTCATCAAGACTAAAATATACCGGAATGCATTAGCTTGTTGGCTGCCAAACTAATTGAATCGTTGGGTAATGGTAATGGAATTGCGAGGTACAACTAACTGGGTACTACCCCATTGTTAGGCCTTGTTTAGATGCGAAAAGATTTTGGATTTCGCTACTGTAACACTTTCGTTTGTTTGTGGTAAATATTGTCCAATCATGGATTAACTAGGATCAAAAGATTCGTCTCGCGATTTACAGTTAAACTGTGCAATTAATTTTTATTTTCGTCTAGTGCTTCATGCATATGTCAAAAGATTCGATATGACAGGGAATTTTGAAAACTTTTTTGTTTTTGGGTGAACTAAACAAGTCCTTAGCACCATACCTCACCTAGAGGAAAATGCAAATACTGTATAACAGCACTCTTCAGTCACCAGAGTGGACTCACCGGAATAGTAGAGGCCCCGACAAAGACAGACTGTGTGAACGGGCTCACGCCGGAGAGCAAGTCCACTCCAATCTCCAGAAGACTGGCTGACTGGTGGTGCCATAGGTTCGCACCGTCCGTGTCGTCCCAGCTCAGCTCAGACATCCACCGGTCCCCGTGTGTCTCCGCCGAGCAGTTGTGCTCGGTGACCGTGCCCACCTGCCACGCTGACTTGGGCATCTGACAATTCCACTGCGCGTCGAGGCTCGCCGGTCTCATCCCGGCGTGCGGAATCGTGACGTGACGTCCCGGTCGTGCTTTTCTCAACGGAGGCCAAGCGGTGGACGCGCGCGCGCGCGCCTGGCACCGGGCTTGGTGTCCGTACGCCGGGCGCTGCTTCGCCAGCGGGCAAAGGCGGGGCACCCACCCGGGCCGGGTACGTCCACCGCTCCCGCTCCGGCATTTGTTCGAGCACAGGACGGGTTCAGTACGGGCGGGGAAGTACCGTTGCTCGGTCCGGCATTTCGTCGAGCACCGGCCGGACGCCGTTCCGGGTCCTCTGGGACAGGCAAATGGAATATTACCTCCAGCGGATCCACTGCTGCGCGTTCGCCTCACGGCGTGCAGGCGGCGGCTGGGGCCGCTCGGCCGTTCGCTCCAGCACCTGACGCGCGTGGCGGATGGGACGGGCGGGGAGTCGGGGAAGCACCTCTGCGACCCGACCCGGCCCCGCATTCGTACCAACACCGCCGGCCGGCCAGGCAGGAAGGGGGCAGAATCACTGAACCCACTGTACGAGGAACATTACGTGCGTCATCAACATTCAGAAATACTACTCCATATACGTCTTAAAAAAATGCAATTACAGATTTAGAGTCCGACAAACTTTTCTAACGAAATTTATAAAATATAATAATATCAACAATCATGTCTCCAAATAGATTTTCTATGCAAATATATTTTATAATTAATATGATAATACTTACTTCGCTTCTTTTTCTGAGAAGGCAAACATACTAAATTTGAACCAACCGGCTTTCCATAGCAACAATTAAATAGGAATAGAGAGAATATTCAATGTCATAAATATTTGTAATTGTTTTTATAAAGATTTAGTCAAACTTAAATATGTTTAACTTTTTTTTAGGAAAACTGGAGAGGTCAAGGCCTCTACAAAAAATTTATTGAAACGAAGGGTAGCAAAATAACAGCAAACAAAAGAAAAAAACAAGGGGGCACATACACCCGAAAATTCAAGATACAGAAAAAGAAACAAATAACATCAGCTCTAAGCATCTTATCCTCCTAGACTTTGAATCCATGCAGTAAACTGAGGTAGAAAGGCTGGCTTCACTCTGTGCTGCAGGAGAGAGATCTCCTTCAGAAATATCCTTTGACAGCTTGAAACACTAATCTGAACCCCATTGAAGATTAGTTCGTTTCTAACATTCCAGATTGCCCAGGTGAGCAGAACAATAGCATCCATGGCAAAAGGTGAGGCCAACTGCACTTTGATTTGGCTGAAGATATCAAGGATAGTGCTCTGAAGGGGGATGACCACTCTGATGAGGTCCCAGCAAATAGCCGTAAATGGGCATTCCAGAAACAAATGTTCCAATCTTTCTTCAGTGAGGCTATTGCAGAAGACGCAACAATAAGAATCAAGTTGCAGATTTCTCCTTCTGAGGATGTTTCTGGTGCTAAGTTTGTCTTTGATGAGCAGCCAAAAGAAGACCTTATGCTTCGGCTGACAGTTACTTTTCCAAAGCCACATGGGATGAATCACCGAGTGGCCAACCAAGAGCCAATAGACCTTTGAAGAGGCAAAACGATCAGAGCCCCAACTGTACACCCACTTGTCCTTTTCATTGTTAAGATCAGTGTTCTCCACAGCCTGCTGAATATTTTGCAACTGAAGGAAGGTTGTCTAGGAGAGGGGGATCTGAAAAAGAGAGGACAGCTCATCTCTTTCAAAAACTTTTTTCACAGAGATCTGCTTTTTGAGGGCAAAAGAGAAGAGCTCTGGAGATGAATCAGCAAAGGTATGCTCATGCCAATCATCACGCCAAAAAAAAAAAAAGCAGAATCTCCACAATGCAGCTAAGGCCTAGAGAAGCTCTTGAAAGTCTGGAGAATCTTAAGAATATCTCTCCACCAGAAGGATCCCTTTCTTATGTGACTTGGCAACTTTCCATTTCTATAATGCTTCTCCCATATAAGTTCAACCCAAGGAACACCAGCCCTGTTAAAGAATTATGCAGATTCTTGGATAGAATGGCCTTATTTTGTTTTCTCATTTAAGGCCATTACCAGGGACACCATTAAGGAGCACAGTAGATGTTCCTGAAGAAAAGATAGAGCCCATCCAATGTAGCCATTTTCCCCCAAAGCCCATGGCTCTCATAATTGTAATCATAGCATGATGCTCAATCTTATCAAAAGCCTTCTCAAAGTCAAGCTTAATGATCACAATCTCCTTCTTGGAGTGATGACAAAGATGCAGGTATTCAAATGCCCAGGCCAAACAGTCTTGGATAGTTCTGGACTTGATGAACCCATATTGATTCTTATGGACCAAGGAAGTGATATGCTGCTGGAGCCTATTAGCCAAAATCTTGGTGATGAGTTTAACAGAAGAATTGAGAGGGAAATTGGCCTGAAATCAGTGACCAAACATGCATTATCCACCTTGGGGATAAGAGTGATATAGGAAGAGTTAATACTTCTGAGGCAAACAGATTCTTCAAAGAAATCATTGCAGAGCTTGTAGAAATCATGCTTGATAATTGGCCAACATTTTTTCATAAATTCATTATTGAATCCATCTGGGCCTGGGGACTTGTCATTTGGGAGACTCTTAATCACTGAGTTGATTTCTTAAGAGAAAGGCTCCTCAAGGGAGGACAAATCAAAGTTGTCTGAACAAAGTAACTAGCATCAACAGTAAAGCTATTCAAGTCTGAAGAGCCCAACCTCTCCTTGAATTCCTCCCACAACAAATTTTCCTTACTAGGATGATTACTGACAGAGGACCCATCACTTTTCTGGAGCTCCCTAATAAGATTACCTCTGTGCCTAATGGTAGCATTGGCATGGAAAAATTTAGTTCCTGCATCTCCCAGCTTAACCCACTTGATGTTGCCCCTCTGTTTCCAATACAGTCTATGCCTTTCCAGCAAATCAAGCAAGTGATCCTTAAGGATATCTTTGAAGTTCCATTCTTCAATGCTGAGGTCTCTATGATCACTGAATAAAAGTGAGAATTGCATTCATGGAGAAAATATAAAACAACATCACCAAACATCAACAATTCATTGGCAGCAAACATTAAATCAACACCACCAGCAAACCATCAGGCCTTCCAAGCAATTCAAAAGCAGTGGGACTATTTCCATGACCGCGGTTACCGAAATGACAGAAAAATAGTCAAAGTGATTTGAAGACAATCGCAAAAAAAAGGGAAAAAAAGAAAAGAGGAATAGGTCCATGATAGGTTCAGTCATATGTGGCAAAAATCATGAAAATAAACTCTAGGGCTGTAGTAGCATGGGCTACACTGGAACCTAATAACACATACATATACATATGTGGGGGGAAAAATCAAAGATCAGTGGGGGAAAAAACTACAAAGCTGATGAGCGTACTGCACCACTGGTATCCATGTTCCTTTGGACTCAGAATACATTCACCGAAACAAAACCACAGCCATCAGAAGACAATACAGATAAAAATATTTTCATTCTAACAATGCTGCCACAAGAATGGAACCTTCAGAGTTGTGACTCCAAGACTATTACGAACGGCAATGCCATACACAACATAATTTCAAGCTCAGGCATACGGGACAAACAGAAAATCGTGATATAGTCTCCAGGATTTGATTGTTATTGCATTGCATAGATTGGAACTTACGGCATACACATGTAGCTTCAAGATTGCACTCTTTTACAATCTGAAAGAAATGGACAGCATACAGCAACGCCAAATTTCAGTTCAGTTCAAACTCTCAGAACATAACATACACTGAAAAACCAAATACGGACACTATTTGCAGATAATACAAGAAAAACTAACTTTTAAATTAGTACTATTACCAAAGGGATGGAACCATCAAACTTGGTCTTCAAGTATCAGTGTGCTTGTTGTAGAAGCGTGACTAGGACTTCTCTGAGAGGAAACCTTATTTCTCTCCATCGGTCTCAGACATTTTGCAATGCCACTTGACAAAAGAACTACAATCACAAGGTATACTACAACACCAAGCACTAGAGCATACACATAGACTGAAGTCCTGAATTTTCTGCAGCTTCCAGCAGCAAAAGCTGTCATGAGGGCCAGCAGGTCCAATATCATGATCAAATGCAATACTTCAAGTGGCACATCCTTCTTCCGGGCAGATTTGTTCAACAGATACATGACTACAACAATAGATGCCATAAATGATATAGAGTTGAAGCAGAAGAATATTTCATAGCGCTGAGGATTAATATCAAGAAGAACAGGATTTCCTGCCAAATGACCTTTGTTATCAGACCACAATTTACCAGGTGGTTTTAGGCCAGGATTGCCTTCCACATGGCCTTCATTATCGTCAGACCAGAAACCACCAGGTGGGTTGAGACCAGCTTGGTATGTGATGGAGGCAGCTAAAACTGCAAGCAGCATCAAATACTTGTGCCTCTTTCGAACTTTTTTCTCAGGACTATCTGAGCTTTCTTTCTGTTGAGAAGTAGCTCCATGCCAGGCCTCATCCTTTCCAAAAAGCAGCTTAAGCAGACGTTCTATAAATTGTCCAGTCGGTCCTCTGAGACTATCTTGTGTTGAGGAGAGAAGAATCACTTGAATCACAAGGGAAATCAGAACTGCAACAGCAATGATGATGAGATAAATAGATTCTCTTGCTTTCCTACAGCTTCCTGCAGAATAGGCAATCAAGAGGCTAACCAAGCCCACCACCAAACACACTCTTAGTGCATAGGACTTGATACCATGCTCGCAGGATTCCTTGTTCACAAGTAATATTGTGATAACTACAGATGCCACGAATGAGAGTGAGTTTGAGTAGTAGAAAACATCATAACGCTTAAAATTGTTGTGCTGAAGGATTGGGTCTCCTGGTTTACCACTCACCGCCTCGTCATCAGACCATACACCTCCTGGAGGATTCATGCCAGCTTGGTATGTGACTGTTGCAGCTAGAATAGCAAGCATTAGTAGTAGATTACGCCTCTGCTCCCAGTTCTTGTCATCAGCATCACCCCTCTGGCTCAGCCCAAGCTCACAATCATTACCATTAGCATCACTTCTTTGGTTGTTCCCATTCAAAGGGTTTGTCCATATATATCTGCAGGATAAATTCTCAATCTCATGTGCAACAAACTTTTTGCACCCTTCAGGGATTACATGTATTGCTATCAGAACATGAAGAACAACATAAGCCAGCACAAGGCACACCAACAGCCAGATGTATATGGAACTTTTGCTGTCCCTACAGCTCCCCATAACATAAGACCCTGTTAGAGCAAGAAGATCCACTATCATTGTTATCTGCAGTGCATATCGTTTTATGACCTTGTTGCTCATCCTCTTATTCAGGAGCATAATAATCATGACAAGGGATGCAACAAAGGCGATAGCATTTAAATAGAAGAATGCAATATAGCGTCGATGGTGAGTGTCCTCAAGGATGGGATCACCAGGTAAATGATAGGGACGATGATGAGTGTTCTTAGGCATGGAAACACCAGTTGAATTATTGTTCTCTCTTTGGGACCAGAAACCACCTGGTGGATTTAAACCTGATTGATACGTCAGGGATACTGCAAGAATGGCTAGAAGAAGAAGATATGTCCGGGACTTCTTCAGATGTTCATCAGTTGGGTTGGCACCAGCATTTACATTGCTGGCATTTTGTCTGGGAGCTACTTCATGCATGCCAATGTCTCCATTCTCAATAGGTCTAGAGATATTAATGGTTTCGGAACTCTCTATCTCAATTTCTTCCAAAGTCTCCTCAGAAGTTTTTTCCTCTTCCTTGACACTGTTGGTGCCTCCATCATGGTTATTGGATGCAATGTCGGACAAGCACTCCATGGCTGTGGATTCTTGATCATCAGTAGAGAAAGATTGCCTGATCATACTTTGAACTCTATGGTTTTCTACCAATTGATGCTCATGATTAGACATACCAGCCACAGTTATGGGACTTTTAAGATCATCCACCAATGAAGATTGTTCCCCCATCTTTGCATCTTGCATGTTTTCTGCAGGTTGACAATCAGAGTTAGATATATTGGTATTAGTATTTTTACCTTACTAAAATCTCATAAAGTATTACCTGTTTCAGTTTCAGACATAACCTCGTTTGCAACTGAATTTGCGTCTGTAGACTGACCTTCCAGGTTGCACGTGACATTGCTGCCATTTTCTGCTTGCTTGTCATTCACAAATGCATGGTCTGAACTGGACACAACCCCAGTGTTTGTAGGTTGTTGTTTGCCTGTACTCTGCTGCTCCCCAGGAGATTCGCCCTCTTTAATATTTGGATCTTGCTGATGGTATTGAAGCTGGTATTCTGATACCCTAGCAGTTTCTGGTTCTGCTGCATCTTTTATGCAATCTGCAGTTTGCTGATTACTTGAAATAGAGTTCTCTCCCTCTGGATTTCTTGATCTCTTGCTGCCAAAATTCAATGAAACGACCCGGCCAAATTTATCCATGTACCACATAATATCTGGTTTGATTTTTCCAAACCAGCCTGCTACAGATCTGTTAACAAAGATCCCAGCTAAAAGTGCAAAGCAGATCCATACTACAACAGCAATTAAAATAGCACAGACAGATGTCGCCACACTCCTACAGCTTCCTGCAGCATATGCTCCAACCAGGCTCAATATGTCGATAACGACACATACAATCACTGCTTTGGATCTGATGCCATGCCCACTCAATTCTGGGCTCAGAAGCAGTATGATTGTGACCAAAGACGCAACAAAGGAAGTTGAGTTGCAAATAACAAAAGTATTATATCGAGCAAGGTTTTTACTGCGAAGCATAGATGTAGCTGGAATTTTGTTATCACCGTTTTCAGCCCAAAAACCACCAGGTGGACTCAACCCTGCTTGGTATGTCACAGTTGCAGCAAAAGTCACAAGCATCAAAATGAATTTGCGAGCTTCCTCTAGATCTTTCTCATGGTAATTGTTCCTTCGGGTCATCTGAAAACCACACCTGGATAGAATCCAATCTTGCACAGACTGTGCCGTCTCTTTCAGCCATTTTAGAACAAATCTTTTTTCGGAAACAAATTTCCGAACAACTCTTATAAATACTAGGATATGGATCATAATATATATGAAAACAGAGAAGACAAGAACCCAGATGTAAATGGATGACTTTACTGCCCTGTAGCTTCCAGCAGCATAGGCCCCCATTAGGCTAAACAGGTCCAGAATCATGGTAAGTTGCATTGAGCGGAGCCATAACTTCTGCCTTGTCACATTTTTACTCAGAAGCAAGATGATTAGGACAAGGGATGCGGCAAAGGCAGTTGCATTGCAGTAGAAGAATACCTCATACCGTGGGAAGAACCAAGCCCTAAGGACAGGGTCACCCGCGTCATGTCCAGAACGCCCATGTTTTGTGTTGTTCAACCAGAACCCTCCAGGTGGAGTTATTCCAGCATTGTATGTAACACTAACAGCTAGGATACCAAGAAGCAGCAGATACTTCCGCAGCCTCCACAGGAGCTCAAAATCAGATTCATGGCTAGGGGCTAGCAACTTCCTGGTGGACGAACTATCAATGGATTCTTCCCCTGTGCTACCCCCATGTGTGGTGCTGTCTTCATTGTGATTGTTGCTTGCTTCCGGAGCAGCAGCGGTGCTGGCCATGGCTGCTTGCTCTCCAACAAAGGTTGTTAACCTCGGCCTCTCAGGTGAAATTGCCCTCTAACCATGCATTTGAAGAACAGAGCAAGGGATTCTTGGCTTTAGAGATGATATATCTGGAATGAGGAGAAATTCAAGGATGGTTCTGAACAAAAAGAGAGGGAAAACTGGCAGCTGGCGGAGAAGGAAGACGGAGACTTGGGTGAGGTCAATGCCCAAGCGAAGATGACAAGTTGAAGACCCATTGAAGGCTCAATTGATTTCTTTCAAAAAAAAAATAAAGTCTTTCAAGAAAATAAGGCTAAATGACTCCAGCATGCATGTATGACTTTTCAACGAGTGTGAATGACTTGTACTAAGTGGGACCTCGTCAACTCTGAGAGTCTACACAGGCTGGGGCTCAGAAGGACAGGGACAGTAAAGTGCATGCACAAAGTCATTTTTCTCTCCCAAAATCAGAAAGATAAACCCTAGTGCTTCAGTCCCAGAAAAACTCCAAATCTAAGACAGAGGGTATTGTTTACTCCATAAAAGGGTAACATTTAGCAGCCACATACACACCCTAGTGACTGGATTTGATTCCTTGTTCTATCAGAGTTGTCTATAAATAATAAATAAGAACTCTGTAGGCCAATACTGTAGTGCTCATATAGGCACATGGACTGTATTGGAAGGTACTACAATACTCATCATCATATAGTAAACATGTAATGTATCGAAGGAATTAGGAGCAATCAGCATGATAGATGAGGACATCTCAGACTGGACAACACACTCAGTAGACCCCACCTCAATGCCCACGTTGTTATCTGTAACTAAAGCTATGAGCTGCTCATGGCATATTAAAAGCCCAATGCAAACTGTGTCAACCAATAAGCTTTTGGTAAGTTGTACCTTTTCTTAATCACGACTCGATTGGTATCCAAATTGTTAATTACTTGACAGTGGAGCTTGAACATCGAGCCTCGTAAAGAATGACATCCCAGGCTCCAGTCAGTAGTGAAGTCACGAGGTACGTTCAGATTCAACAAAAAATCATGCCCAATTGCTAATAGCATATTGAGCTTGGTTTAGTTTTTTTAGAGAACATGTGCTGCATGTATTTCATTAAGCAGGAGCTTGGTTTAGTTATGAAATGAATTGATGCAAAGATGCGCAAAAGAAAAGTTGCTAGAAATTTTAATACCTGAAGGCAATGGTGGGTAGGTGGGCAACCCAGGGGCGCCGAAATGGAATCTGCAGACAGCAACAAAGCAAAGCATCTGCCGGGACCTCCCCAATTTTTCCAAGACAACCCCCAGTTCACACCACCAGTGCGCAATGCACCGAGTCACTGGGGTGATGACAGAAGTTGCCTTCCCCCGTTCCTGGCACTGGCAGCCTCCAATTGCAAAGCATTACTCTGACCTCCCCGAGGCCAAGAAAAGATCCAGTTCACACAAGGCACTGCACTGTGCACGAGTCACGGGTGTCGCCTTCCCCTGTTGCTGCCAGCCTCGGATGTCCCGTCGCACGTGCACCCGCCAAGGCCGCGGACAGGGCCCTTACAGGCATTGCCACGAACACCTGAAGGGCACGGCCGGTGAGAGACGGCTCCGAGTGCCAACCAAACGGTAAGGCGGCCCCCAGCAAATTGGGGACGCATCCCGTCGACGTCGACCTGGATTTTTGTCTGAGCATGTTTGCTGCCGCTGCGGAAGTGCTCAAAACGTCTATCGAGCATTGCTCGCAAATAAGGGGGTGTCAGAAGCTGATGCGTGCCACCGGCTCCATCTGACGGAAGCTGCATGGACTCTCAGCTCAAGACAAATCACAGACGGTTTGGCTTCAGTTCAGATTGGCTTGGCTCGAGTCTGCAGATTGCATCGAGGCCTAGCTAGTGTGGGCAGTTTGCACGCCGCCGTCGTCGCCTCCGTCCAGAAGCATCCATGGCAGAAGTTGGAGAGCAAGAAGATTTGTGCTATGTTGATCTGACGGCATCATCTTCTCTAATGGAGGCTTTATGTATGGTACCAATTGACGTCGTCGGTCATGGCTGTCGTGGAGAAGACAAAGATCACATAGCACAGGGCATTAAATAAGGCTTTGTTTAGTTTACCTCAAAAACCAAAAATGTTTTCAAGAATTCTCGTCGTATTGAATCTTGTGACACATACATGAAACATTAAATATAGTAAAAAAATTAAAACTAATTACATAATTTGTTTGTAAATCACGAAATGAATCTTTTAAGACTAGTTAGTCCATAATTGGATAATAATTACTAAATAAAGACGAAAATACTATATTACCTAAAGCTAAAAAAATTAGAAACTAAATAAGGCCTAAGATAAAGTAGCACGTAGTTGTATTATAGATTTGTGCTCGTCAGACATGCTATAATCATTGGCCATCAGGGGCGAAGGTAGGTAGTAACTAGGGGGTGCAAATGCACCCCCAAATTTTTTGAAAATAGTGGTTTTCTCTAAATTTTCACCATATATGCACCCACAATAACACAAGTTTATGCACCCATGACCCAAATGCACCCTCTTTAATTTTGCTCTAGCTTCGCCACTGTTGGCCATATTGTAGCTTGCTTCGACCCACAAGCTGCTACAAGGATCAGACAAATTAGAATTAAGGACATCCATGCTTGTACCCACATATGAATTTTTACGTTATTTCGTTACCTGTCTACGGATGAGGCGGCACCTGTGTTCGTGGAGGTGTTCTTGGAAGCCGACGCCAGGTCGACGCGCCTACTCGTGGGCATTCGATGACTTCGATGTATTGCACGTCAGCGGAACCACTGCTATCGCTGCCGCCTTCGCCTCCTCCTCGGATGAGATGCGTGCAGTCTCCACGGCAGCAGGCCAGGTCGGTGCAGCACGGCTGTGGATGATTTGTTGCTGCTTGGCGCGGCTGTGAGCCCGCCGTCGCCAACGCCTTGGGATGCCGCCTACGCCTCTGTCTCTGAGCGTCCGGTAGCCCGTACTCGAGGAGAAGCCGCGTCCAGCAGCCTTTACTCGAGGAGAAGCCGCACTCACACCTGAGCCGAGGAGCCATGGTGGAGCCTTTGGGTGTGTAC
>Ga0182004_10000097_pt1 | contig 36594 bp, 26 predicted proteins | sample Sormic07211540_1_FD_120479 | JGI IMG/M metagenome (GOLD analysis project Ga0182004, IMG submission 120479) | Endophyte microbial communities from Sorghum bicolor roots, Mead, Nebraska, USA - 072115-40_1 MetaG | ecosystem: Host-associated > Plants > Roots > Unclassified | place: USA: Nebraska...
CCGCCAAGCACCACTGTCTGGCCTTAGCTTCGACTGCGTCCGTTAGCTGGACAACGTTCATAGCCAAGCCGTTGAACATTCTCGCATTTCGTTCCTTCCAGAGTATCCACCCCATCAGCATGAAGAAAGAGTCGAAACCTTGCCGCAGGGTCTTTGGGATCAACTTCCTGGACATCAACCACCAGCCGATCGCAGATTCCTCCTCCTCTGGCGCGCGAAATGCGCAAATGCAGCTTAAGAATCCAGATGTGCCAGGCTTGCCTAGCGAGACAGCAGCCGCATAGCAGGTGATCCAACGTCTCCGGCGCCTGGTCACAGATAATACAAGCGTTGGACTGTTGAAGGCTATGCCGGAAACGCCGATCCGCTGTCCAACATCGCTCGTGGATGGCCAGCCAAAAGAAGAAGCGGGCCTTCGGCGGCGCGGCCGTCTTCCAAATGATCTTGGCACCGTGCATCGGTGTAGATCCAAAGAACATCGCCCCATAAGCGGACGCAGCGGAGTACTCCCCAGTTAGATCTCTCAGCATTAAGGTCTGGGAGAACTTAGCTGCATAGATTTTGTTTCATTAAGTTGTAAGCTATGAAAAAAATTATTATGAGTTGTGAGCTGTGAAAAAAATATTGTGAACTATATATGCTATAAAAAGTTATAAGGTATTTGGTTAAAACAACTATATGAACCTGCCATCTTTCTTTATCTCCCTTGAAACGGTTGTAAAACGTCTCTTTATTTTTCACCCATTTCAAAAAGCTGAAAGCCAAAAGCAGGGTCCAAGATGCTACTAAAATTGTACTCCCTCTGTTCTAGATTATATATCATTTTGGGTTTGGGTTTTCTTGATACACAACTTTTATTATGTATATAGAAAAGCCAAAATGACCTATAATTTAGGACAAAGGGTTATACTATGCAAAAAAATAGTTGCTTCAGGGAAAAACAGCTTCTGGTTATACCTATTTGATTTTTTTTTTTGATGACAGCATAAGGACTTTTCAGAAGTTGAATCAAACATAGCCATAGCTCATTCCAAATACATCTTTCAACAATAAGGTCTTAGAGAACTTAGCTGTGTAGTCATTAGAGAGATCTATTTACACTAACAGAAGCACATTATGCTAGACAAATGTCATGAGAGTAGTATATAGGCACCGCGCGCATGTTGAGCCACACACTCATCATTAGGCGATCACACCCAGCACACGTTTTTGGTGGAATTTCATCTTTTAGTCCAACTAATAAGCGAGCTCAGAGCCTGATCAGAGTCAACCCGATAAGCCAAAAAAAGGCAAAAAAAAAAAACTGCAACCCTATAGTCGGACGCCATTATTGATCCGATGGTTAGTACGTAGATCGTACGCATGCACCAGCTTAATCCGTCGCAGTGTCTGGCCGTGGAACGGAGAAAAGGTCAATCTACAATCATCCAACTCCGACTGTTTAAAGTTGATTGGTTAGGCAGTTAGTTATCATGCATATATATATATATAACGAACACAGACTACATAGCTAGTGGGTCACCTTTGGTCAACCGATCATCACTGATGTATAGCTAGGGTGGTTCGTGGGTCGTGGCCGGCCGTGCGTTGATCGCTGTCAACGAAAGGCAATAATAGCCAGCACAGCAGTATGAACGCGGTTATGTCTCTTCATGATTTCATCCATCTATGGATCGAGCTGATCAGCAAGCTTAACATAACCATCGTCATAATGCTGAGGAATCACGGTACGTACTCCGTCCTAAAAAAGTGATGTTTTTAGGATCTTTTAGACAGATTGGTGGACAAGAGAAATGTCCCTAATACCCTTAATATGTCATATATGGTTCCCTTGAAAGAAGAGAGGTTGCATGGTTTACTTCCTATTCAAGACACGCTGCTTGCAAGCATGCTGAGATCCGAGACAGGCAACAATCAGCAGCGCATCTCAAATTGGTAATTTGGCACTGAATTTGTGGGCCAACGACATGTCTAAAACTCAAAACATCTTTTTTTTAAGGATAAATTTTAAATCACAGAACATCACTTTTTTTGGGACGTGGCGAGTACTAAAGAAAGACTAGATATAGCTCTTGCAGCTAGGTAGGAATGAAAATGGTACGGATATTTTCCGACCGTATTCGAGACCGAATTCGTTTAGAGGGGTTCAGATATCCGAGTCCGAATATTCAACATCTGATACCGTATCCGTATCCGAATACTTAAATCATATATTTGTGATGTCGACATCTAATCATATCTTATCCGACATGGTTGACATTATCCGTATTCGAATCCGAATCCGACCAAAAATATGAAAACAAATATGATATCAGTGATATCCGTTCGTTGATCGATCCGTTTTCATCCCTACAGCTAGGTCATCATATCCTCATGACCTGGCCTAGCTCCAGCTAGAGCCCTCTGCAAAGTAAATGATTTTCCTCTCCCTACTTGTAAAGTATCCAATTTTCCTACAAAGTATGGCATGCATTGGATTCGCATTTGAAGCACTTTCATGTGTGGCATGTGGGGGCCATGATTTTCTGGGTAATAGAGTTATGTTGCAAAACGAAATGAAGGGTCAATGCGTCAACTTTTAGAGACGGTGTCACAAGTCATACCGTCTTTGGACAATGAATCAATGATCTTTATTAAATTTACATATGGAAAAAAGGAAGAAGACGACCACCAACTATTTTGGGCGCTCATTAAAGGGGAAAAAAACATAAACGTGCTACTCTACATGTACAGTTTGAAGATAGGAGTGCATGCTTAGTCCCTTCTGGTTATATGCTATAATCAACGAGATGTTGACTTTTTGCTACTTTCCATTCATAATGTCAAGCTCGTCTTTTAGCCATTTTTTTGCGTGCAGAAAGAAATTTGTGAAATGGATAAGCTCAGATTAGGAACAGCTGGTGAAGAAGGTAACATGGACCTAAGATAATATGAAACATGCATGCAAGTATATTAGTATAACCTTAGCTAAGCTAGGTCTGGGTGACTGTGTGCATGTCCTATATTAGACACGGTATATGATTGACGCCCACCTCAGACGTCAAGAGTGGTCACCCAGATTCCATGGCCAATGCTCATCAGTTGGCGGTGGAGCAGGTAAACAGACCGTACCAGCCAGACGGAAGCAGACGCACAGGTTGGTTATGATAGTCAGGCCAACATGCATGTATGTAGTTGGTACACTGATATGCTTATATATACATACGTAGTACTTCTATATATATATATATAGGGCACCCCTTCGAGCTTACATGATTGTGTACCTAAAAATACTTCATTCCGAAATTTGGGGCTGTGGAATTTTTGGATTTGTTGTGTATATGGGGTAGCTAGCTACTAGCTAGATGTCATGTTAATTATTATGATGATGAGATTAGCCCACCTGTCTTCCTGGCTCAATAATGTTTTGAGTTTGTCTTGCCTTTATTTCAGTTTTAACAAACTGGAGTAGGGATTGACTGAGATACATAAAGCGAAACCGCTGGTCTGGTGTTGTTGCACATATATATATATGTATAGGCCAAGCCTTGAGGGCAATTTACTGGCATAAATGATTTAACTATGATGATGAATAATTCTGATTAGGATATTTGTTACCAACATATATAATGAAAGAGTGATTGATCTTCGGTTTTCTACCATTATGTAAGAGCTTGAGCCTCTGTTTTTCCCTTGAACTCTATTTATGTAAGCTTGAACTCTATTGTCTCCCTATTACGCATAAATATTAATCCAATTGTCCATCGATGGCAGTGAACTCTCATAAAAATAGTTTTTCTGTGTGTCTATTATCGTGAAAGTTGATGTGTGATGGTACATATTATTTCCATGAGAGTAAAACCATATTTCGTGACTTGTTTCGCACTATCACAAATGCTCTGGTTTTTGGTAGTGATTTGTAGATGTGCATTTGTACCTTAGAATAGTATGTTTCCATTGATGATGTGCATTTGTAGCCTAGAACAATGTGCATTCGTAGATGTGCATTTGTACCTTAGAATAGTATGTTTCTCATGCATATGTATGCTCCTTCTCATTGCATATCATGCAAAAGAAATGCCTTTCTTTTGTTATAAGGCTAGTGAGGTCGTCGAACCCATGTCGTTTTATGTTGCTGTTGCATTCATCCTAGCTAGGTACCTAGCTTAAAAGCACGGTTTCATGTATATGTTCATCACACGTCAGCTTATATTACGTAAAGTGAGGTTAGTTTTCCAGAAGCGTAGAAACAAGCACCTCTCAAGTCTGACCTTGGCTTCAGCTTCAGCAGCAAACAGTACTCCTAGTAAACAGTCATCTCTTGGAAGCTAAGGGCAGTCTTCAACAGTCAATAAAGCTTGTAGTTCTCCCTTCCACGATCAGCTAAGTGTAACTGGCATCATGATGTTTGTTAATTATTATGTCTAATCAATTGTTGTTAGCTTAACCTTTGTAACCTTCTATGTTAAGGGAGTTCATTAAGTACTCGCTAATTCTACTCTTGATAAATTGCTAAGGTTATATTATTAGGAATTTTCCAGGCATCACAAAATAAACATCATTCAATCAACAGACAAAACAGCGATAAGATTTGACCTAGTAAAAGTAATAACAGTAACCTAAGTTATCCTGGTGGACGACCACGCATGGTAATTTAAAATACCTTTTGCCTCCTAAAACCTTTTAAAATTGAATCCTGCTTACAAATCACCAGCAAATCCATATGCAGGATGCTCAAAATCTGGACACCACATCAGGGTTGGTGAAAGCAACATCAAAATAATACATGATTCAGCTCTCTGATCAGTTATAGAATTGTGCCATTTAGTTATCCATACCAACTCTCGCTGACTCTTGAAATCATTGATAAATTATTTTTCAGCTGTATTAGAAAAACTAGTGTTGGTTAACTTGGAAGTGATGTGGAGGCTTGTTCAAACTTTGCCTTTTTCTTCCACAGGAAGCATGATTGCAGTGTAGTTAAGTGTGAATTACAGTTATAGGAGTAAAATGAGAAGGGGGAGGAACACTACGAAAATAATGAATGAATCCGGAGGCTAATTAACACATGAGAAGTCAAGAGCAGGTACTTTGGCTGTCTTGCACATGTCGCTTTTTGTCTCCCCCAGGTGAGAGTAGTAGGGATGCTAAAGTTTGCTCTCTTTAGAGGCATGTGGCATGCTCTTGTTAGTTGCTAGGGCTATATATTTATATTTTTTGCGCTTTTACCTATGCAAGAACATGACGGAATAATGCAGGAACCAATCATGTTTGGAAATATATAGTGAGCTATAGTATGCTCAGTACCTGCCCCATTTCACAATGTTTTTCATGTTCACGTACCTACTTGGTGGTTACTCTAATGATCCAATCACATAAAAATTCGCTAAACGTTTGTGCCTCGTAGCCTGGGTGTGTACAGTGGACAAACATGGCAATACAGAGGTGTATAGTATTTGTCTAGCAAAAATATACATAGATAAATCACCGTTGTACACCACTAGCTAACTTCCTCCATGAATTCTCTCTGTTGTTTCCTCCTCTGTCACTGTGTTATGATATGACATCGTATAAATAATTTCACATTTCCAATTATTTCCTTATTATTTTCAGCATGAACCTTTTTTTAATGTTTATTTGAAATATTTGACAGCAGCAACCAACGCTGATGCTTCCTTCAAGAAACGGCCACTGATATGTGGTGTGCAGAAGAACAAATAAGCACCTCCTACCGGTACCAGTGTCAGTCAGTGTGGAAGCTTTCCAAGACGCTCCTTCGAGGAACCAGCTCGTGACACGAATGTAGGCCATGCAAGCACCTAACACGAATCATCACGTGCCGTGTACTAGGCGTCGGTACATCACACGTCGCGCTTGAACGCATGTGTGTCGGCTGAAGAACCGGCTATTCAGTTTCCTGCATTGGACAGCAGCAGTCAGTCATGTTAGGCACGCAAGCGCTCCAGCCGTTTGATGAATGTTTGATAAATCATCCGGTCTTTCGTATTGATCAATACACTGATATAGCCAAAGAACCCTAATTTTAAGGTATGAAACCACGAGATGACCGATAAATCTTTGACGTTACCTATTGATATGAAGCTTGTGCGAAAAAAGGCGTGCTGCTGTAGCATCATATATACTTTTGTCCCCCAAAGACAGGGATACGAATCCATGTTTGATAAAAGAACCCTCCCTCCAGATAATCCTGCCGCATGTAGTCTTGATCAATAAAAATACCAAACGACCTGTAACGACACTTAAGTATGACAAAAGTAGTTGGATTATTTCAGAAGCAAAATCTCACTTTCAGCTAAGCTTTTTGTACTCTGGTTACTTGAGTTCATACAGTGTATGCTATATTGTCATGTGCTGTGTAAGGCTAAAATATGGTTCGACAAATATATTTACTGTTAATACTTGTTATGTGTGGGCCTAGCCCGAACTTGATACAACTAGGATAAAGTTAGAACAATGACTGATCTACTGTAAAGCCCGCTACACCTGTCCTATTGAGGTAGTTTAAGTCCATTCCTGGAAGACTCCAGATCCAGGATATGATGCTGTTACATAATGCATTGTTCACAATAAAATTGCATTTTGTTGTACTGTTTAGGTAGTTTTGTTCCAACGACGAGTTGCATAATGCATATCCCTATATGAGCAGCATAATCATCAATTAATCATAGACTCCTCATTTTAGTTTCACTCTTTCACACTATTCCAGTCCTTTGGGAAAACTGCAGCAATGCTTGCTGTTTAATATAATAAGTGGCAGATGAAAACGTTTTCACTCCACCTACGCTTGTCTGGGACCAAAATTTTAATCTGTCACTGAACTAAAACTGAAGCACCAAACAGCAACTAAAGAACGTTAAGCTGAACTGTAACTTGGTGGAATCACTATAGCAGTTGCCAGTGTCTAGGCAGTCTAGCTAGCTTGCTTATTCTATACGCATCACCCTAACAACCCGGCTGCCTGCTGCATCTGATCCCACCGTCCCCTGCTCCAAACTAACCCTCCTTTTCTTACATGCACTACACCCACTTCCTGCGGCTATATATAGCACCATATGCCCATCTTACGAGACCATCCACAAGAGAAGAAACAAGCAAGTAGCAACACCCTCTTCTCTTGTAACATAGTGCAGTAAAGGTTACTCACATGACAACTTCCATGGGTTCTCTCGTCTTGCTCTGCCTTGTTTCTACCCTCCTCTTTCCCAGTGCCGTCCTTGGCCACCCATGGGGTGGCTTGTTCCCACAGTTCTATGACCATTCGTGCCCCAAGGCGAAGGAGATTGTGCAGTCCATTGTGGCACAGGCTGTGGCCAAGGAGACCAGGATGGCAGCATCCTTGGTCAGATTGCATTTCCATGACTGCTTTGTCAAGGTAAACTCTGCTTCCTCTGTTATGTTCTTTATTACATGCTCTGACACAGCTATGATGCTTGATACTGCAGTACAATATAACAAGTTAGCGATACAAGTTTTGTACTTCAAGTCTTTTAACTATATGTTGGTACAATAAGATTCTGAGTAATCCATATAAAGGTGTTGCAAACAAACATGAAAAGCAAAGATAAATGGATGAATTCATTACTAGCTTTGGCTGTTTAAAACCAATAACTTGATTGCGCTTGTGCTACATGCGTGCCTAAATATTAGAAAAGGTAGCATGAGAGAATCTATATTATTTTGGCTAACTTCTTCAAATTACTATTGATTGATGAGAAAGCCTACCATTGCCCATGCCAGCACTACTTTATGTCCTGGTGACATGATCGAGCCAGTACTATGATTGATTAACTCTATTGTTCTCCTTTTTTGAGTGCTATATAAGATGTCCTTTTTCTTTGTGAGCCACACGAGAAGATGTTTACTTAACTCTAGTGCACAATGATTGAAGCTCCCTGTGTAACGTTTGTCATCTCTTATTCAATGCATGTGCCCGATGAATCTACTGTCACCACTACTATGTAGCATGTACCTAATCTCTAAACTACTCCATGTGGCTAGTAATTACCATCTTTTACAACATTGTTACATGTGTAGGGCTGCGATGCTTCAGTGCTGTTGGACAACAGCAGCAGCATAGTTAGTGAGAAAGGGTCCAATCCGAACAGGAACTCCCTCAGGGGGTTTGAGGTGGTCGACCAGATTAAGGCTGCTCTCGAGGCTGCCTGCCCAGGCACTGTCTCCTGTGCAGACATTCTTGCCCTCGCGGCTCGTGATTCCACTTCCCTGGTACATTCCACTATCAACAACCCTGTCCAACCTTAAGGAAGAGACATGATATTTGTATATATAGTGATAGCTTTGGCAAAGTTAGATTTTTCTGAACTCTAATCTGTAGGTTGGTGGCCCATACTGGGATGTGCCACTTGGCCGGAGGGACTCGCTCGGCGCAAGCATCCAGGGCTCCAACAATGACATCCCAGCCCCCAATAACACACTCCCCACTATCATCACCAAGTTCAAGCGCCAGGGCCTCAATGTTGTTGATGTTGTTGCCCTCTCAGGTGACTTTTAGTGTATTTCTTAGTATCATCTGTCCATCGTATTGACCAACTTAACGTACACTCATATTACACAACATGGATACAATATCATGTGCGAATACAGGTGGTCACACCATAGGTATGTCTCGGTGCACTAGCTTCCGGCAGAGGCTGTACAACCAGACAGGCAATGGCATGGCTGACAGCACGCTGGATGTATCTTACGCCGCGCAGCTGAGGCAGGGGTGCCCCCGCTCTGGTGGTGACAACAACCTCTTCCCCTTGGACTTCGTCACCCCAGCCAAGTTTGACAATTTTTACTACAAGAACCTCCTGGCCGGCAAGGGCCTTCTAAGCTCTGATGAGGTTCTGTTAACCAAGAGCGCTGAGACAGCGGCCCTCGTGAAGGCATATGCTGCTGATGTCAATCTCTTCTTCCAGCACTTTGCACAGTCTATGGTGAATATGGGCAACATCTCGCCACTGACAGGGTCACAAGGTGAGATCAGGAAGAACTGCAGGAGGCTCAACAACAGCCACTGAGGGCACTGAGGTCACTTTATGTGCTGAATTGTATGTGATGTTGGTGGCGTGTTTTGTTTAAATAAGTAAGCATGGCTGTGATTCAATCATATGTTCAATCTTTTGTGTTTTATCTAAACACATTGTAAAATGTGTATGTATTAATAACTCAATATATAAGATGAGTTCATTCTTCGGTTGCCATAGATCTGCTTATTTTTTACTTGTCATGTTTTTACTCCAAAAACCAAAACCACAACTCAATAAGCATTTATCACATGTTGTGATAGAGTGACTCCTAAGGTGGTACTGGTAGTGAACTAGTGATAGACATGGGTAGCTGAGGCTTGAACCCTTAGCGTTGCAGCAGCGCTGTGCTGTGTAACATGGTGACAGATGAAAGGTGTGAGTGGGCAAGTGCAAGATGCAACAACTTCCTATTGTCTTGCTTAAAACCAAATGATAACAATTGTTCAGGCGTTATATCCTGTTGTAATTTTGGGGAAGCTCTGTCTAGTAGTCTCCAGAACAGAGGGGCTCTCTATTTCTTCCTCTTACATTTACATATAGGACCCTTTACAATTTATTATTTACACCAACACTCCCCCTCAAGGTGGGCTGAAGATATCTAACATGCTCATCTTGCTACAACTCAATTCAACTTCACTAGGTCCTAAACCCTTTGTAAAACAGTCTGCTAATTGGCTACGCGATTTTACATACTTCAACTTTAGGACTCCACTATCGAGCTTTTCCTTGATGAAGAATCGATCGATCTCCACGTGCTTAGTGCGGTCAAACTGGACCGGGTTGTTTGCAATATTGATTGCAGCAATGTTATCACAATTAAGCATCATTGTCTCATTTCTTAACACCTGCAGCTCGTTTAGCAAGCCTTTCAACCACAACATCTCACACAAGCTCAATGCCATTGCCCTATACTCAGCCTCCGCAGTAGACTAAGCCACAACTGCTTGCTTCTTGCTTCTCCATGAGACAAGATTGCCTCCCACAAACACACAATACCCAGAGGTAGACCTCCTATCATCTTTGCTACTTGCCCAATCTGCATCACAATAGCCCTCTAAATCAAGGTGTCCGTTCTTCCTGAACCATAACCCTCTTCCGGGGGTTCCCTTCAGATACCTCAAAATCCTATAAACAACCTCCATATGTTTTGTTCTTGGATCATGCATATACCTGCTCACTACACTTACTGCATAGGAGATGTCAGGTCTTGTATGACACAGGTATATCAGTCTTCCCACCAATCTCTGATATGTTTCTTTGTTCACAGAATCTCCACACCCGACACTGATTTGATGATTTTTATCAATCGGATTACTACATGGCCGACATCCAAGCATGCCAGTTTCAGTCAACAGATCAAGAACATATTTTCGTTGAGAGAGAACTATCCCCTTAGGTGACCTAGCAATCTCAATCCCAAGAAAATACCTTAGTGGTCCAAGATCCTTTACCTCAAAGGCCTTCCCCAGATTCTCCTTCAAACATTTGATTTCCTCCACATCATCACCTGTAATCACAATATCATCCACATACACTGCCATAATGGTGATAAATGTTCCTCTATGCTTGTAGAATACTGTATGATCACCATTACATTGAGTGTAGCCCATACCACAAACTGCTCTCCTAAACCTGTCGAACCATGCCCGAGGTGATTGCTTAAGCCCATAGAGTGACTTTTTTAGTTTGCACACCTTCCCAGCAGTCTGACTATTCGCAAACCCCGGTGGGATTTCCATGTACACTTCTTCTTGTAAGTCACCATGAAGAAATGCATTCTTCACATCCATCTGATGCAGAGGCCAACCAAAGTTCACTGCACAAGAGATTAAGGTCCTAACAGTACCCATTTTCGCCACAGGAGCGAAGGTCTCATCATAATCAATGCCATATGTTTGACTATAGCCTTTTGCAACCAGTCTTGCCTTATATCTATCCACCTCTCCTTTTGGGTTTTGCTTCACAGTAAAGACCCACTTGCAGCCAACAGTTTTTTTTCCTCTTGGAAGTGGGACCAGTTCCCATGTCTTGTTCTTTTGAAGAGCATGCATCTCTTCTCTCATTGCTGCATTCCAGTTAGGATCCTGTTTTGCACACCTCCAGTCCTTTGGAATAGGCACTGTTTGTAAAGATGCAACAAATGCTCTATATGCAGGTGAAAGACGAGAGTATGAGAGGAAGTTGGCAATGTCATGATCTGTACTAGGATGCTCAAAACCATAACGAACAGGTGGTTTTCCAAAATTAGATCTAGTATCCCTACGTTGTGCAAGAGGTATCTCTACATGTTCAAGGTTAGGAGGAACATTACCACTTGATGGAGAGAGATCCGAGGAGTGATTTGGGACTGATGTAGCAGGCTGTTGTGGCTGTGGTGCAATAATTTGCTCCGCCTGACTCTTGAACCGTCTCCTTCGGTACACTATTGGTTCCTTTTCTTGCTCAACATTTACCTCTATATTTCCTCCCTCAATTGTCTCCTCATTCTCATCGCCAGCTCCCTCAATTGTCTCCTCATTCTCATTGTCAGCTATCCCTTCACCCTCATAGTCAACATTCCTCACATCAATACCTCCATTCTCATAATGAATTTTCTCTTGAGTTTCAGACCTTTCAGACCTATCCATTGGACATGGGATGGTACCAACAATTACCTTCTGTTTAGCATCATCAACTCCTTCATTCTCCCCCTCTCTACTGTCACCCTCAGTGACTGAAGAGAATTCCTCCAAAAACAGATCAAGATCCCATGGTTGTGCATAGTATGGTTCAGACTCCCTGAACGTCACATCCATACTCACAAACAACTTTTTCCCAATAGGGTCCCAACACTTATAGCCCTTTTGTGTAGAAGAATATCCAACAAAAACACACTTCACAGCCTGAGGATCTAGTTTTCCAACTGACGGTCTATGGTCCCTGACAAAGTAAACACAACCAAATACCTTAGGGGGTACTTTAAATTCCTGCTGCCCCAGCAACAACTCTGCAGGTGACGCCATACCAAGAATCCTAGATGGCATACGATTTATTAAATATGCTGCTGTTAGCACAGCTTCACTCCAGAGATATTTGGGCACATTCATCTGAAACATCATTGACCTTGCTACCTCTAACAAGTGTCGATTTTTCCTCTCAGCTACACCATTCTGTGGTGGAGTACTAGGACAAGTAGTCTGGTGTATAATCCCATGCTCTGAAAGGTACACCCTAAAATCATTGTTCACATATTCCTTTCCATTATCAGTTCGGATAATCCGAATTCTAGCATTGAATTGATTTGCAACCAACTTATGGAAGTCCTGGAAACACCGAAGGACCTCATGTTTACCCCTAAGCATGTAAATCCATGTCATCCGAGTATAGCAATCAATAAAGATGACAAACCACTTAAATCCACTCACTGATGTAACTGAGCAAGGACCCCAAACATCAGAGTGTATTAACATAAATGATTCACAACTCCGGAGGCCAATACTAGGATAAGTTGTCCTTGTATGCTTTCCAAGTTCACAAGCATCACACACAAGTTTCTTTATGTCCACATCATTAAAAACATCAGGATATAACTTAATTAAGCTTCCAAAAGGCACATGTCCTAACCGGCGATGAAGCAAGTAGATCTCCCTCTCTTGGGATCCAGTAGCTACTGTCAATGCTGACTGCACTTGGTTCATGCACCACAACCCATTACGCCTGACTCCAGTCCCAATCACTCTCCCCGTCCTCTTCTCCTGAAAGATACAATAGTTTTCATCAAATATAACAATGCATTTGAACTGATCAATGAGTGAACTAACAGAGAGGAGATTGACTGGGAAGGAAGGTACATGCAAGACGGAGGATAGATGAAGAGATGGAGTGCATTCTATAGATCCTACACCATGAATGGGTTGAGAGGTACCATCGGCAGTTTGTATTGTTTCAGAATAAGAATGTGGAGTGTATGTTCTAAAAAAGCTAGATATACCGGTGACATGCTTGGAAGCTCCTGAATCAACAACCCATTCTATGTTATGCCTACATGTGGATGCAAGTGTCTGTGCCTGAGTACCTTTGCCGAAGTGGGCATAGTTGGCAAAGTTACCAAAGTGACTGGTGGTAGCAATCACAGAACCCATTGGAGTAGTACTGGAGGCTTCCGATGCTTTAGACTTCTGCCATTGTTCCCACTGCTTGATCTGTTCTCCAGTTAGGGTGGGAGACTGAATCACATCATTAACCTGAGGGCCACTCTCTGTAGAAAAACTCTCCATGGCTGCATTGGCTTGGGGAACACCACGACCTCTGCCACGTCCTCCTGCACGTCCTCCACCACGACCACCACGACCTCCTTGATCACCACGAGCACCACCACGACCTCCCCTAGTTCCACTCCTACCACCATAGTTTCTTGGAAGGGGACAATTGTAGCTCATGTGTCCCTTTTCTCCACAGTTGTAACACAACCTCTCTGCTACAGTAGTATAGGCTCACTTCACAGGATTGTCACCACTCATCATCCGAAGCCTACTCTCCTCGATAACCATGACTGACACAGCCTCCTCCATGGTGGGTAAACTCCCCTGGTGACAGAAGGCAGCCCTCCTACTCTCAAACTCAGGATCTAAGTTCTTTAGGAATTGAGTCACCCTTCTATCCTCAACCCACTTCTGAACATCACGGGCATCCTCTGGATTCCTCATATGAAGAGGAGCATAGTGATCCAGCTCTCCCCACAAGTACTGCAATTCACTAGCATATTGCTCCACCGATCGTCCTGCTTGTTTTACTGCATCAGCCTTGTTCTGAATCTCCATCATCACCATCACATTCCCCTGCTTGGAATATCTGTTACTCAGAGTTTTCCATATTTGTGCTGAAGTGTGCATAGCTTCCACTATTTTACTGACCGATGGTGACATGGATGCCAGTAACCATGCCACTATAGTAGAGTTTGTTGTATGCCAAACTCTCCATTCGGGGCTAAGCTTGTTAGCCGGCTCAACACAATCCTCCCTCAAATAGTTCTCTACCCCCTTTCCTCCAAGTATCACTTGCACTCTTCTAGACCAACTCAAATAATTCTTACTTCCTTCCAGCTTCACATCATTTGGAATAAGTTCCAATTTGAGCTCACGTGTCTCCCTAGGACCAATCAGATTCATCTCCAAAAGTCCCTGAATCATGGACCTCATCTCATTTCTTAACTCAGCTTTGGTAATTAGGCAGTCATCTCCACCGTTACCACCACTCTCATGCTCACCTGCTGCCTTCTTTGCATCCTCTACTGCTTTCCTCTTTACCTCTTCCTCCGTATCCATAATTTTTCTAGATCAGGACTCCCCCAAATCAACGAAACAGCAATAACAAATAACCCCAACCAGCAATACGGAGCAGTAGCGCCTGTAGCTTCCTTCACCTCGGGCAGCAAAACAGAGAAAAAAACAGAGCAACACACTTCTTCTCTCCTAACAGGTAGCAGACAGCAGCAGCCAGCCTTCTCCCTGTCTTTTTCCAGAACAAAAGCCACGCACTAGGCTCTTTTTCTTCCAGAACACAAACTCCACCCGGAACTAGGCTGAGCAACCAACCTCACGCAGCAGCAGTACCACCGTGAGCGTCGCCTCCTCGCGCGTCCGTACGCGAGCACGCCGCCTCCTCCCACGTCCGCACGCGAGCGCAGCACGCCCGCACAGTGTTCTTCCTCGCGCACCGCTTCACAGGCCGTTCGCTGGCCTTCACGCGCCGCCCCGCAGGCCGCTCCCGGCCTTCGCGTGCCGTCCTGCGCAGGCTCGCGCGCCGCCCTGCGCAGGCCCGCTCCCACGTGGACCGCACCTCCCGTGCGTGCACAGGCCCGCGCGACCTGCGCCCTCCAGCTCGCCGCGCAGAAGGCTCAGGCGACCGCGCCGCCCCGGCCGCTACGCGAAACCCTAACACCAGCACCGGCTCCGAATACCATGTTGTAATTTTGGGGAAGCTCTGTCTGGTAGTCTCCAGAACAGAGGGGCTCTCTATTTCTTCCTCTTACATTTACATATAGGACCCTTTACAATTTATTATTTACACCAACATATCCAAATCTAGAGGCCTAACAAAATGAGATAACAAGCCAACTAGTCTGCTGGGAAATAGCTAACAAAAGCGAATCTGATGACCAAAATTGGGAGAAAAGCTCTAGTTCAATCTGTGCTCACTGGCATGCTTATCTATATGCTCATGGCTATTGATCTTCCACCATGGGCCATCAAAGCAGTGGATAAAATTAGGCGTGGTTTTCTTTGGAAAGGTCGAAGGGATGCACAGGGAGGGCACTGCCTGGTTGCGTGGGTCAAAGTACGTCGACCAATTGAATTGGGTGGGTTAGGAATTGCAGATCCCAGATCCTTTAGCTGGGCCTTCCGAACACGTTGGCTCTGGCTAAAAAAAACAGAACCTGATCGCCCATGGGTAGACCTCCCAATCCAAGTTCCTGAACAAGTAAGGGTCTTCTTTGCAGCCGCAATTTATTCTGAGGTTGGAGACGGTGCAACAACCCTTTTCTGGACAGATAAATGGCTTCATGGAAAATGCATTGCAGATGTGGCACCTCGCCTCTTCACTGCTGTTGCTATAAGGAGACGCAAGAAGAGGACGTACAGGAAGCCCTCACCAACCATGCATGGATTTCAGATTTACAGGGGGCTCGCGTTACTTTTATCACTGATTTTTTCCGCTTATGGGACCTCTTATCAAACTTTGAGCTGCAGCCTGAAGTAGAAGATAAACATGTGTGGCGACTTGCTTCAAATGGGCAGTATTCCGCTAAATCAGCTTATGAGGGCCTATTTTTGGGTTCTATTCCTTTCAGGCCGTGGGAGAGAAAATTTGGAAGTCTTGGGCGCCACCTAAATGTCGTTTGTTTTTGTGGCTGGTTGCTCATAATAGATGTTGGACAGCGGATCGTTTAGCTCGCCAAGGTCTCCCTCATCCTGCGCGCTGTCCTTTGTGTGACCAAGCATCCGAAACCATTGATCATCTCCTCATTGGATGTGTCTTCACAAGAGAGTTTTGGTTCAGATTCTTGTCACAAGTTGGCCTACAATCCCTCTCTCCTCAGCCCACTGAACTATCCTTTTTAGACTGGTGGGATAGAGTGACTAGTGGTACCAGTGACATAATCTCATATGGAATCAATTCTCTCATAATTCTGGGGGCCTGGACGGGTTGGACTCATCGCAACAGGTGTGTCTTTGATGGAGCAGCCCCTGATATTGGAAGAAGATCAGGGTTTTTTTTTGGGAGGGGGCGGGGAGGGGTTGTGTGTGTGTCTTTGCTAACAAGATCTTGAGCTTATCCTGAGATGACGTTGAGATTGATGCCTTTGGTTACGTCGCACTGCAACTCCAGTTGCCATGCTGGTAAGTTGCTGCCTCTTGATGAAGGCAAGCCGCTTATCAAGGCGGGATGAAGTGTTATGGACGCAGGCATGGGTGCTGCTAGCTTGGCATCCAGGGCTCCAGGATAACCCATCTACCTGCAATAGTTTGTTTAGTTTCTTAATTGTTAAGTTAGCAGATCAGGTTGGTTAGATAAGATTGTTAGTTTGCTGCTTGGTTTGTTAGCTCATCTGTACTAGGGCAAGGCTACGTAATGTCAGGCGTGTTATATTGTTATTGATTGAATTAAGAAGGAATTAAGGAGGAAAAGCCTTCTTGCTCGGCCGTGAGCAGAGGCCCCCGGCTAGCGATCTCGCTCCACCTTAACCCTAGCTCTCTACCATGCTGGAATCAAATATGGACAAAAGTTACTCCTCCAGATTCCAAATTTTGATCTTTGTAGAGTTCTCAAATTTTCTTCAACTGTACGTCATTCTATGTATCTTTTACCCTTTTCTTCCTTCATTGCCCCCAAATTAATAAATGCTACCACTCTCACAAATGAATGACAAATCTTTTCTTTTCCAATACATGATAAATGAACGGCACCAAGGTCATTTGATCTACTCAATCCATCCCAAATTACAAGACGTTTGACTTTTTTAACACCAAGTTTGACTACTCGTCTTATTCAAAAATTTGTGCAAAATATCACTTTTTTTGTCGTGGCTTGGTTTATTAATTAAAATTCTTGAAGAATGACTTAATTTGACTATTTTTGCACAAATTTTTTGAATAAGACGAGTGGTCAAACTTGGAGTCAAAAAAGTCAAACTTCTTATAATTTGGGATGGAGGGAGTACTTTCCTAATTCATGTGCACAAATCTAGGACCAACACATGGAATCAGAGGAAGTGGTTTGTAAAGGGAAAACTTCAATCATCATACAAGAGGTCCAAAGATACATTCATGCGACCTATGTAGTCAGGTTGCCATGCCTAATACAAATTTTAGGGTTCCCATGTAAGAATTCAAACTAATAACTTAACAACATTAGTATCAATGGATGCTATTTCGTATGCAATGCTAGAAGGTACCTGGTTGTGTCAGCCTCATATCTGTTGGTGTTATTTCAGATTCTTGAAAACAGATATGAGCGAAATCATAGCACAGCTTCTACTTTCATGTATTTAAAGAACAAGCATCTGAAATAAGAGATAAACACAATTCAAGGATCCAAAAAGCAATTACATTTGGAAATGGGGCTAATAGTTATTAAATAAATAATAGAGTAGTACAAGTTAAAGAAGCTATTTACTTGCAGAACCTGCTGCTGTATTGGCTTTCTCTTTTCCTCATGTCCTACAGTTCAACATTAACACCAGGGGCCTGGTAAATATCTAGAAGAATATGGTCAGTCAATGCAGGGAAAATTGAAAACAAAAAGAAATCACTGGAACTCATCTAGCAGAAAGCATACCTAAAAGACAAAGGATATCAGCTGAGGGGTGTAAACTGGTTGAATCTAACAAGATGTATCCTCAACCTCAAGGACTTTCAGAACCTTAAACCATATTGAAGATCAAATATTCACAACCATATGGGTGGGTGCCATGGGTCAACCAGCAGACGCTCTATCAACTCCTGTGGAAAGTGGGATCTGTTTTGATATGGCGTCTGTTTCAGGAAGAAAAGAAGAGACAAAAAGTTATAATGAGTGCACGAGATCATGTGATGGTTGTGTGATGAACCCAAAGCACAGATTTGCTTTTCTAAACAAGACAGGCTAAAATGCAAAAAAGGTAATTACAACTTTTGTGAACCCCAATGCTGTGACATCAAGTCTCAACTGTATCAAAAAAAGCATGTTGTACTTACGAGTTTACATGTTTGCAGATGTTGATACTGCAGCAAGGAAGGTTTCCCTAACAAGTTGGACAGGTCACCAAATTTAACCACAATTCTGAATCATTGCTTCAACTGCCTTGTTGGCCTTAAGAACCTCCCCTTTCGAGCAAAGTGAAGCAATAGCAGCATAATATGACTCGAAATCATCATTGGGAGACTTTCCAAGCAAATTTTGGTAGTCAATATCAGTGTCACCACTCAAGTTTGATAAAATATCATCTCCATCTATCATGGGTTGAACTATGCCATCAGAACTCCCAAGGAGACTATTGCTAGAAATATCATAAGCGACTGGACTTGCTTGTCCTGAATTTTTCATGGAATCATAAGCATCCTCAGCTTTCTGTACCTTGTTGAGGTGGGCAAGCGCATTATAGCTGACTGAACTTGAAGAGGATAAAAGCATGAGTCCCACTTCATTTAGGATAGTTACAATCTCATCAATCCTCCCTTGATCACATGCAGAAGATAGGAGATCAACAAGGGGCTCTGCTTCAATCTTATCTCCAACACTGTTTATTAACTCGACGACTTCTTTGCACTTAAACATCTCCCTCAAGATGCCCCTGGATTCTTCCATCCTTCCTTTTGCATAGAGTCCTTTGACAAGGCTCATGAAACCAACAAAATCAGGTTCCATATCCCTATGACGGTATTCATTAAAGAAGCTTAATGCAGCTTCAGTCTCACCTTTCAGACAGAGTCCATTGATAATTGCACCAAGTGTGAAACAATCTGGCAGTAGAAAGAGTTCCTCCAAATGAGACATAAGCTCAAGGGCCTTTTCAGTTAATCCAAAGTTACAATAACCACTTATCAGCAAGTTGTAAACACGGGTAGTGGGTTTGATACCCTTGGTTGACATTTTTTGGAATAACTGATCTGCGTCATCTAACAAACCTTCTCTGCACAAAGCACCTATAAGAATGGTATAGGTGATTATTGTTGGAAGCATATTGCTGTTTTCTAAGTAGTCAAAGAGCCTGAAAGCTTCAGTAAGGCATCCTTGATGACACAAACCACTGAGAACTGAGTTATGAATGATAATGTTCGGATGAAATCCCTCTTTTTTCATGCTTTCACAAAGGTCTAGTGCTTTTTCAAGATACCCACCCTTACAAAGGCCATCCACCACTATGGAGTACATGGCTAGATCTACTGAGCCACTTTGTTCAGCTATCTTCAAAAAGTTACATGCATCCAGAACTTCACCTTGCTTCTTTAGAGCAAAGACAGCTCCTCTCAGAACACTGACAGGAACACTGCCTTTGCCCATGTAATTAGAAAACCAAATAGCTTTGCTAACACATTTTTTGCTGAGATAACAAGACATCATATTTATCATTGTCGGATCAAGCAGGCCATGAATTTTAATGAAATCACATAGCAATGGCTGTATGACCTCTTCACTTCCATTTCGGTGTAAGCTCTTTAGCAGCTTGTAGCATGTTTTACTAGTTCCAGCAATGGCTTGCATTCTGAGTAACTTGTAAGCATCCATTGCTGCTTGCCAGCAATTTCTGTTGCTTAAGAAAGCAGAAGCATAATTGCAAACAGCTGAAAATAAGTCAATATCTAATTCACCAACCTTACAAACGAAATCCAGCACACCATGTTCACCGTGTCTTTTGAAGTGTGCATGAATCAACTTCCTGCAGTTAAAGAAATTGAGCCTTATTTTTTTCTGAACAAGATCATAAAATATTTGGTCAGCCATGTCAACTTTTCCTCCATAACACAGTGCTTTAATCAGGCACTCATGAACAACTGCAGTGGAGAATCCTGAATCTTTCTTGTATTCATCAAACAACTCCAGAGCCTTGTCAACTTCCTCAGCTTTACACAGTTTGTCTATTATTGTATGGTAAGTGATAGTATTAGGTCTTAAGCCTATCTCAGGCATTTTATGAAACAAGCTCCAGGCATCATTCACCTTGTTAATCATAAACGATGCTTTGATAAGAACATTGCATGTGACAACATCAATAGAAATACCACTACCTTCAAGCCTATCCTTTATTGCCATAACACCGGTTATGTCACCTCTGTTAATGTAACCATGTAACAGTGTGCTATATGTGAAATTATCAGCAGCAACACCTTCAGAAATTTCAAGAGCCTTTTCAGTGTGACCAGCTTTACACAAACCATTTATTATCGCGTTGTATGTTATGATGCTAGCTTTTATTCCCTTATTCTCCATCTCCGTGAGCAATGAGAAAGCCCTGTCTAAATCTTCCATTTTGCACAAACTGTCAATCAAAATCGAATATACATACTCATCCACCACCACGCCAGTTTGTTCCAGTTTCCTCACGATAGAGAAAGCATCTTCCAACCTGTCTCTCTTACAGAAGCCACCAACCAGTGATGTATAAGTAATCAAATTTGGTTTAGCATCCACTTGCTCCATCTCATCCAAGAACCCCATTACTTTCTCCACACTACCTTCTCTGCAGAGTCCATCAATAACAGTAGTATAGTTAATCGCGTCGGCTGTGATTCCCTTCTCTAGCATGGATCGATGCTCCCGAAGACCTTCCATCAAGAACCCACGACTCATATATCCATGAACCATGCTGCCGTAAAACACAGCATCAGCATTCATGCCTTTACACTCCATCTCCTGCATAAGCTCTGCCACCTCACCAGTTCTCCCCTCCAACCCAAGAGCATGGACAACTGATGTCAGTGTCACAAGGCCTGGATCAAATCCACTGAACTGACGCTTCACCTTCTCGTAGAAATCCAGCCCTGCTCCAGCCTTCCCGGTTCTGGAGAACCCAGAAATGATCGAGCTGCAAACGCGATCCTCTACCTGGCACCCCCTCCTGGTCATTACCTCGAACACCCTGAGCGCGCAATCCACCTCCCCGTGGGCACACAGCAACACCACCATCACGCGGTACGTGGACGGAGACAGCACCATGCCGTGGTCTTCGATGGCAGCGGAGAGTAGCTCCAGTGCGTGGCGCGGGTCGCAGCCCCTAGCACAGGCCCGGCGGAGCAGAGCATCCCAGAGGCGGCGACTGGCGGTGCGGGAGGCAAGCGCGAGGCGCTGTGCGGCGTCACGCGGCCGCGCGGAGTCGAGCAGGGCGGAGGCGGCAAGGAGGTGCGTGCGCGGTGTAGGGGCGATGGCGTTGGCAAGCGCCTGGGAGGCGAGCGCGGCGAGGAGGCGGTGCCTGCGGCGGCGAAGGAGTACTGTCAGGAGGCGGTCGACGTGGCACGCGGTGACCGCGCGGCCGAGTTTGATGAGTGAGGGGAACGGCGGTGTAAGGGGAGGGGGCTCGCCGTTGCCGCCGGGGAAGGGCATCGCCGCTGGCCGGCCGGGCGGTGGTGTGGAACTTTCGAAACGCCGTTGCTGAAAGATGAGTTGATGGAGTGAATTCCTTTCTTTTTTTTGAGAATCTCAGAGTGAATTCCTTTCTGATGAAAAGAGTTATTATTTTTGACGATTTGGATTTTTTAAAAAAAAATATCGATTATTTATTTAGAGGGGCCGTGGTCAGCCCAGCAAAAGAAATCGGCGTCGATTATGGGCCTATACGGCCTACTACTTTAATTACTACGGGGCCGGCCGGCCGGCAATCGCGAGCAAAAGCAAACGGCCACATTCCCGCAGCTCTGGAACTCGGAGGCCCAGGAATCATGATGCAGCAGCAGCCTCAGGCGCACGCGTCGGCACTTGCGGTGGCGCCGTCGCCGTCGGCGGCGGCAGCGACGGCGGCTCACCCGCAGGATCCTGCGGGCGGGGACGCGCCGCCGAAGCAGGTGGCTCAGGCGATGGAGCGGCTGGGCCGTGCGGGCCGGCTCATCGCGGACATCCGGCTCGGCGCGGACCGCCTACTCGAGGCCCTCTTCGTCGCCGGCGGCGCGCCCCCGTACAGCGTGCACCAGCACGTCGACAGGATGGAGCGCGTTATCGTCAAGGAGGAGGCCGCCATGCGCCTCCACTTCCAGGACCTCCGCGCCCTCGGCAGGTACCAGCCCGCAGCATCTCCTCCCGCCCTAACACCTCCGTTCTCCTTTCCCTCTCGATCCGGGAGGTTAGAAAACACGGTTACGTTTTACTGACTTCATACAAATGTGAAATTTTACCGAAAAGAACACTGACACTTCTCTGCTGATGAGAGATTCAACGTAGCACCTTTGATATTGTCTAACAGATGTTCAGGAAATTGGTAACTGTGGTCCGGAATTGCTTTGCTTTAGGTCTTGGGTTGGTCACTACACATACTAAAATATGTCATAATTTTCTTTTTCCATTATGCCGACTTTACTAGTGTTATGTCGGAACTTGGACCTACTCTGTGCTTGTTCTTAGTTTTGGGGCTTACTGTTGTCTTATACATTGCTTAGGCTTTTGACTGTTGAGGTACTGTGAAGATTGGACATCAGTAGTTCTATTTACACATGCTGTCCTGTTGAGTATGTACCTGTAATTTGGACTTGTTGGATGAATATCTTTTGCAAATATATTTTGCCAAGTGGACGAAGTTGGTTCTATTTTGCATTTCTGGAACACATGTTACATGTCAACAGAACTGTGAAGTCTATAAAGCTGATGAAATATTACAGGAACTTAAATTTTGGGGAAAAACTGAACTTACTAGGGTTTTTTTTGTGGGGAAGAACTTACTTGTTATGGCTAGGCTAATACACCATCTTAACCATGACTCAAAATATTTTGAAGCCATGAAGAAATCTTCAGCCATATTTAATTTAGTTGAGCACAACATTAGAAATGCATAAGTTGCCTTTTTGGCATTATTCTCCTAGTAAACTACTTCCTCAGATTGTATATATAGGACCATCTAGGATTCTAGGTTTGTTCTAAGTCAATATTTTTAACTGTGACCATCAATATATAGTATTTTTATATATTTATATGCACTTCACAAGATTGGCATTACTAGATTCATATGAAAATACTTTCGTAGTATATAATCCTTTAAAAAATCTCGACCTGTGGGGGTTAAGACAGCCCTTGGGCATTGCATTAGGAAGAAGACCTTCTCATGCATATCAAGAAAACCCCCGAACCCCTGCCCCACCCATACACGGCGGCACCATAGTCCATGTGAGAACGGCCATGACAGGGGCCAGGCCTTAGACCTGTGCTTTGACTTGGATAAACGATGGGTTCTTTTTAACCCAGCCTAAAATTCGCTCCCACGAGGAGTCAAACCCATGACCTGAGGAGTTTTACTAGAGCCACCTAACCAACTCAGCTAGTGGTCCATTTTTGTAATATAACCTTTTTCATATAATATAATTATATTTTGTAGATATTGGTAGTAAAAGCTGAAAAAAAATCTTTTAGGACAAACCTAGATGGATGTTAGTTGTGATCGTAGGAAGTAGCTTCAGAATTAAGATGCTGAACGGCATCATTTTTCACTTTTCGGTCCATGGATAAATTGTAGCTTTGCAGTTTTATTATGCTCTCACTTTTAACAGGTCACTAGTGGCACTACTCTATTTGTAGATTTTATGCATTTGTACTGAGAAGTTAGTTTTTGTTTTTTAAACCTTCATGTAGAGTGGAACTATTTCTTTATTATCATTAATCAGGCTAAGCATTTGAATTGTCAAACTTTCTCAGGTTTTTTTTAGTGTAGATGTAGATTAACAAATATCTTGTCTTCCTTTTAGCCATTCTTTTTCATCTGTGAATAATTCCTTGTTTTAATGTTAGGAAGGCAATTAGAGGAGTCTGGAGTCCTTAATGGGGCCCTTAAAGCTCGAGGCAATTCATGGGGATTGCACATGCCACTCGTTTGTCCAGATGGTGCTGTTGTAGCTTATGCTTGGAAGCGTCAACTGGCAGGTCAGGCTGGTGCATCTGCTGTGGACAGGACTAGGTAAAATTCATTACTTGGTATATTGTGTTGTCTTGTTTAGGTAATACTCCAAATGATGTGCTTCTCCCTATGAACTTACTTTTCTTTGTGACATTTTCACTAGCCTATGTTAACAGAATGCGGTTTCGTAATGTTTATTTCATGGTAATATAATTCTTTGTGACAGCTGAATTTGTGCAATCACGGTCATATTCAGTTGACATCACTATGACTTGCAAGTGCATAACTGCTTTCATGGCTGAAATTTATGAGAAAATCTATGGCCTGTTCCTCCCTTTTCTCATTTGTGTTTGTTTTGAACCTTGCTTTCTCTAATTGAGAATTTCTGCTCCATCTGCAAGAATTTGTCTTCCTCATTGATCTAAAACCACTACTTTTGTATTTTCAGTATTGGGGTCATTTTTAGTTACTGTGCTGAACAGAATTCGTTCTTTTTCAAATGTCACAATTTTTTTAATTTGTAAGCATGTTTGGATGTTAGTATTTTGTGATGCTTGCAATCACCCACCAATCTATAGGAAGAGGGCAAGAGTTCAGCACAAGTGTGTTCCTGTTCAGTTTTGTGTAGCAAACTAAAAGTATCTAGAAATTATACACCATTTATGGTTATTCCATTTTAGTATAAGGAATGTTTATGTCTCTCAACTATCACTTTTGTTTAATTTTGATTCCATCAACCAAATGAAAACAATTATCAATTAACACCCCACTGAGGCAGTGACCACTACCACCCCTCTACCCAACACGCGCGCGCACTTACACACACCCCAATGGTGTTTTTTAGAGGGTTTTGCTGAACTGGTGTTCTATCTGGGTGGTCCTCCAATCACAATCATGGCCTCCAGCCATCCCTACTGGTTGTGATGGATAGTGGTGGTGTGGTTGGCGATTTTGGATGCCACCCAATCATCTCCCACTATCTTGGAGACTTGGCAGAAAACTGGAGAAATGATTCTCTATTTTGGCATTATTCATTTAAGATATGCTCTTTTTTTTTACGATTTTGAGCTTACCCATGTTGTTTTCAGGTTAGCTCTCAAGGCCTTCACTGACCAGAAAAGAAGATTTTTTCCTCATCTAGAAGACGAAGTCCTTAGCCATCTCCATGATGGTGAACCTGGTGTCACAAAAAAGCCAAAGTTGATTTCCAGCAACGGAGATCTAGAGGAAAAATCTTTATCTGAAATACTGAAAAATTTAGAAAATGAAGTACCTAACATGAAAATATTCACATACTGGCATCTGGATTGGTCAAAAAGAGCTTCATCATTAGCATCTCTGATGGATGATGACTTCGTGGATCCATCTAAAGAGCTGAACCTGCAAAATATGGGCAAATCGAGATCTGGTGCTCTGACAACTCCCATAGACCAAGTTGCAGTAATTGAATTGCTGGTTCCTTCAATATTTAGAGCTGTAGTGTCATTGCATCCTGCTGGATCTACTGATCCTGATGCAGTGGCATTCTTCTCTCCCACTGAGGTAATGACTCCTTTTTAAAAAGTTGACTCGGTCCACCTCAGTTATGCACGTTTCTATGATACTCTTAATGAGCAAACGCAGTCACCCAGTTGATAAATTTGGTAGATATCCTTTTTGACACATTATGTGAATATTCTGCTAGGGAGGAAGCTATCTTCATGCGAGGGGCACGTCGGTGCATCATGTGTTTAAGCATGTAAAGGTAAGCGTGTGTTTTTATATTTTTATTTTAAATTTTGTTCTCATAAGAGGCAGTAGGGGGCCTGTTTGCTTTGAACCTAGCCAGATTTGCCTGGCTCTCCATGCATTCCCATGCGTTGGATTTTGGGAGCCTAGGGTGGAGACTGCTGTCTGGCAGGCCTTAAAGCAAACAAGCCCTAGAAGCGAAAAGGTGGGTGAGATTAATAGAATGTTTTGATTATGAAGGAGCATGCTGACAAGGCATTGCAGTACTTCATCAGTGTGGAGCCGAATAAAGCACTTTCTCTGCTTTTGGTACGTTACAAGAATTTCTCAGTCCCTTCTTCACATTAGTAATCCAGTCATTGAGATTTTTTTATGGGGGAAATTATTCCAAAAGCTTTGATCGACGCTATCGAAGTTCCTACACTTTTGTTGTTTGTCATTTCAGACATTTTCTGTTACTAAACATTTTATTGTCTTGCAGCGTTGGATTGCCAGCTATCAGACTCTGTTTACAAAGGTTTGCAGGTACTACTCCTAGATGTCAAACTCCATGCGCATAGGATTATTTGCATTTCTGCTGTTCTAATAAGTAATTCTTGGATTATGTGTGCAGCAAATGCGGACGGCTTCTGATGATGGACAAGTCCTTGGCTTTGCTATTGCCTCCTGTCCACCGCCCCTATCACCAGACTTCTAGTATTGGACCAGATCTTCAAGAGGCTTATCACATTGGATGTTCTTCCTATGATGGCTAGCTGATGCTTCGAAGAAACACCCGAGACTATTTAGATAGCACAGGATGTTTGACATTGTCACTGACAAAGTACGAGTACCAGAGTCTTTCTGTGTAAAACAGTGTTCTTTTTCTGGAATGTATGCAATCCATCAGGTGACTTCGTACAGAAACGTTACCGATTGCTTAGGTACTACTTGATCTTCTACGCTCTTGACCAGATTAACCTACAGTTTAATTCACTTAAAAAATCCAGAGCTGGTCCAAACAACCCAGATTCTTGTACAGGTTATACAATCGGTCCACCTAATTCTTATAATTCTGCTATCTGATTTCACTTAGCTTTTGGGCATGATTTCACTCTAGCTCCAATTTTGGGTCTGTAATTTGCAGATTAAATTAGAGGGGTTTAAATAATTATATCTTTTTTATCACATTAAATAATTATATCTTGCCACCACAGATCATGTGGAGTATGCATATATCAGGGTTGGCTCAATCAACTGCTCAGCTTTCGGGGGGCTCAGGAAGTGTGACGTTATAACAATGTAAAATGTAAAATAGGGATCAGTGAGTGAGCTAGGTGTGGGTTCCGTTTCTGGCCTAAACTTTTGTTTTTTAGCCGTGTGGCCCTGCGCTTGAACACAGAACTTTGAACTACAAAACATTTTAGCTTTATGGTAATAAATCTAGAGAAACCTTTTATTCAAAATAATTATATCCTGCCAAACTATAAATAAAAATGAATCACATATAAGTGCTCCCAACATCTCTATATTTTGCATCCAAGATTTCTTTTTCTCTATCAAAAAGCGCAACGGGGGATGAGTAGGAGCCACAGATGCTACCGCCGCAGAAAAACCCAAACCCCTAAACCATGGCTTCGCGGTGCCGTTGGAGATCTCTAACCGATTGAGCTAGAGTCCTTTTGGTAAGATTTTTTTCTCTATCTCTACTTCTACAACTAAAACATTGCAAGAGAATAATCATTAACCCAGTGTGCGAAAAATCGCACACACAGCTTCGCTCACCTAGCGTGGCTTTGCTCTCCCACATGTGCAGTTACTCGGCCCCTGCACCATGATACCGTGCAAACCATCACCGCAATCACCGTGTAATCACCATGGCGAAGCGAAGCCTTCCCCCGCTATATGCTCAGTTCGGCCTCACCAAATGTTCTCCCGTGCGAGCCCTTTGCTGGTCTTGCCTCGTGCAATCTCCCTGCCCCGCGATCGTCTGGAATCACGCCGCTGCCCCTTTCCCATCCCGGTGTCAAGGTCCCCACTCAACGTGTCTTCCATCTTTCTACAGCCCCCTCGCAGCCGCAAACTTGAATTGTTGTGGGGATTATTTTTATCCATTGCAACATACGGACATGACCCTACTAGTAGAAAAAATATGAATAGATAGACATTGATGCATAGCCATCATTTGGTAAGTAATCACTAACCACTAATGTGTGGGCCATTTTCCTGCCATATCAATTTGTACAATTTATTTAATGTGACAAGATAACTCATAAGCTTGGAAGTAATTACTTCATGCCAAACTTAGGCTTTGTTTAGTTCCAAAAATTTTTGCAAAGATTTTTTAGATTCTCTGTCACATCTAATCTTACGGCACATGTATGAAACATTAAATATAGATTGAAAAATAACTAATTGCACAATTTATCTGTAATTTATGAAACGAATCTTTTGAGTCTAGTTAGTTTATGATTGGACATATTTGTCAAATACAAATAAAAGTGCTACGGTGTCTATTTTGCAAAAAAAAATGGAACTAAACAAAGCCTTAGATAACTTTCAGGCGAACACAGTTTTCATGTTAAAGTTAAACTGAACCCATGCAAAATATAAGTAGACAGAGATTGATGCATAGCCACCAATTTAGAAAGTAATCACTAACTACTAATAACGTGTGTGTGGGCTATCTTCTACCATATCAATTTGTATGACTTGTTTAGAGCATCTCCAAGAGACTTTGTATATTCTTCATAAATGATAACAGTAGCGGAGCCAGGATTTCACAGTTGGGTATTAGTTGGGTATTCCATGTATAAAAAATTTTCAATGCATATGTGCAATAGTAATAGGGGATAAAATTAATACAAAATTAATCCTGGTGCACAGCTCAAGTAGTACATATAATTTTCTTAAAATATATGCTAGGTAAAATATTTGTTTATCCTGGTAACAAGGCATCAGGCAAAGTGAGCCTAGTGTCGCCCCTGTTAATAATCAAAGTGTATATAAATTCTTTATCTATGTTACAAGAACACAATGCAATATTTTTAAAAAAAATCAGAACGCAATAAAAAAAAGAAGAAAACGAAACCTTCAATTCTTACTTTGAAGAATAAAAAATAGATGTGGGATCTTTATGTTTACCTTGTTATTGTTTCAAGCCGTATATGAGAAATGTGTTGAGGGGGAGCCGTATATGAAAAAGCCTGCAAAGACCACTGACCACCGTCGCCGCTAGAGGAATGTCGTCGATGGGGTTTGTTTCTGATGAGTTCATGGGTTGCCACTACTAGTTGTTCTACTAGGCTTAGAGCAACTTCAAGAGTTTAACTATTCTTGTTGTTTATGCTATTTTAGAATTTGTATAGAAAAAGTAGACTCCAACTAATATGATATCTAATTTTGTAAATTAGGAAGTTGGCTTTTTCTTGATTTTCAGTGGCTATATATAGCTTATTACAGAAGCTAACTATAAGACTTTGTAAAATAACAAGATTATTGTAGATCTTTTATTTTTTTAGAAATTTTCTATTCGACAAAATAGCTAAACAATAGAATTTGACAATTAATTTTAGCCAGACTATTGGAGTTGCTCTTAGAGCATCTCCAAGAGAATAGCCAAAAAGACTAGCCAAATTTACCGATTTAGATACTCTCTAAAATAGATTTGACAAAAAGATATTAGAGTACTCCAACAGACTCTATAAAAGAATGGCTAGTGAGGTAGACTATCCAAAAGTAGAGAGCGAATAAGGTGGGATGAAGAGCTGCTAAATTTGAAGAGTTATTTACGGAGTCAAACGTTTTTCCTTCAACAATAGCCAAATTTACCTTTAGAAAATGATTTGGCTAATCTCTTGGAGATGCTCTTATGGGCTACATATTTGCAACATTCAACAAACTAACATATATACTAATTATACATGTGTGTGTATATATACATATATTTGTATTTGTCACAAAAATCATGAGTATTCCATGGAATACAAGGGCATACCCCTAGCGCCGCCCATGAATGATAGGAATACAATTTTGATGAAAAACTACCCTCCAACAGCTTCTCTAAATGGTCATCCAAATATAGCCATTGTCTATTCCGGGTTTTCGCTAGCCAAATATAGAAGACGAAAATGACTCTCTAGAGTGCGCATGAGATTTAGCAAAACTGTTGGAAAGTAAAAAAATATAGAAAGCGATTTTTATACAAATTGCTCTCCAAATGATGATTTAGAGAGCGAGATTTAGAAAGCCTCTTGGAGATGCTCTTACTTGGGGAAGATAACCCATCAACCTTTTTGAATGAAGATAACCCATCAACCTGGAAGTAATTACTAGGAAAAGCTAAATATTTTGGCTAAACTAAAAATTGATGGAAGCAAAGCGATCTTGTCTTTTATGGTCATGCTTGATACTTCACCGTTATTTTATACTGTAAGTGCAAACCAAACAATCAGGTGAATTCTGATGAATTTATACATAGGTTCTTTCAAAGTGATACAGTCGCTGGCAATCAAATCGTATAAAAACAATAAGACCCCTTTCGGGATATACAAAAATTTCCTATTCCTGCACATCTCCTGTGAAAATTAGCTAATTCTTCTACAATTCCTATAAAATTCCTGCGTTCGAAGGGGCCTGATACGGTTTATTTTTACTCAGCTAAGCTTACCCTGAAACTAACATGAATTGAACGAATTTATGTGCGTGCAGCTCAACCTTTGGATCAAATGAACAATAGTAAGCTCATGTCATGTCCATGACCGAAATTAAGATGTGGACATAAAGTTTGCTACTGCTGCTCAGACGGAGAATTAGACGATTGCTTTCCGACACGAGAGGAATGCAAGAAAAAATGCTGCTACCTGTCACCTCCTGCTCGGTTGATATGAGAAACTGTTCCTTATCTGTAATAGTTGAAAAATATGGTACAAATTTTGAAATAAACTGTTCCTTATCTGTCTACTTTTTATATATCCTTAGTATTATCCTTGTAACTTTATAACCCGAACTAAAATACACTAATATAGTGATGTAGTCCAAACTCCCAAAGATGATGTTAGATATGTGTTGAATATTATGTACTGAGTTTGCTTACGCTAGAACTCTGAGTTGTATTTGGCAGTTAGGGATAGAGTTGGTGTTAGTAACCTGGTCTCTTCATAAATATGAGAGGAAAGCTGATGTTGTAACCATGACGACATAGTAACGAGTTCGCGGGAGAGCGGCGGCATGTTGCTAGGACCCTGGGGCAGCCGATGTTGCTAGGATTGGGGAGGAGCACCCGTAATCAATACCCTGAGGATTGGGCTTCGGCTGAACCTCGTTAACAAATGTTGTGCCTCGTATAACTATAAATACCAGCTCTAAAGCTTTGCCAAACAGGGTAGACACAATCAGCAGCCCAACTATGGACCCAATATAGCTATTTGTAATGTATAATCCAGATGCTTATAATCTATAGCCACTATCATGATTCTTAAAATATGCATGAGATCCAAACAGGGCTGTATCATTTGAGGCGTTACAGAATCAGTGCAGCAATGGAATTCCTGCTGATATTATACTCGATTTGCATTAAGGAACTGGCATAATTCACGTTGATCACTTGCTACCATTTCCTACATAGAGGTGAAATTTGAGTATGCTCAACTCAGTGAATACAGTGAAACAAAACACAATCTGACTGTCAAAACGATTCATTTGATAGTATATTTAGTTCATTCACTGCAACATTATCTACTACATGTTAACTGTTTACAGCATAAACCAGAGCCAAACCAGGTGAGAGGCGAGTCTATTCCTGAATCTGCTTAATACTGAATATACAACACCAGTATGTCAAGTATTTACAATACATACATATCTCGTAAGGAGTTCTCATGGAAGCTCTTTGCAAGAGCCACTAGGTGGCTATACAAGAAGCTCTCTGCTGATCTTTTCACATACCGCAAAACTCTACTAGCATGTAAGCATTACAGTACCAAAACTATAAGATAGACTGAAGGTATGAAGTCAAGAGCTCTCCTGGAACGTTTGCGAGCGTGATAATGCTGCTGGATTCGCCTGCAAAACCTGAGCAGCGTCTGATCTCTGTCCCTTGCTCTCGACCTTGGACTGGAAAGGCTTGAAAGTGCCAGGGTCTCCGGGTTTGATGCCAAGGGTGGCCCATATTGAGCTCTTTGCAGCTTCATCAGGATCATCGATCCGGAGTGTCTTGGGAACCCACAGTGATTTCTCTCTCTTCTCCTCTTTCATTGGATTAGAGTCCCTGGAATGTTTACCCAGAGTAGGAGACCCATTGCCCGAGCAGCTGCTGTTGCTTGATGACGACGGTGACACGCAACCATTAGCTCTGATCCATGGTATGTTCCAAGTTGTCACTGGCCATCCAGACAAACAACCCCAAAGCGCAGGTGGCACAAGTGGGTATGGAAATGCTGGACTAGGAAATCTTGAGGCTGGAATCATGGGAGAGTTCATCCATAGAGCTGAACTAGTACTGCAGCTCTCTGAAGCAGAAGCAGGAGCAGATTCGGGCATACTTTTACCTGGCGCCATCACAGGGACATTGTTCCATCCTACATTCCAAGGGTACATGAAAGGGGTACCAAGGTAATATTGTGGCACTGGGGCAACTCCGTTACAATGAACTGGTGCTCCGTTCTTATCGACGTGAACCATGTTTTCAGGCACACCATTGTATGATGTGCCAGGTCCAGGGTTATCTTCCCTATTTTCACCTCTTGGTGCTGATCCAGAGTTGTTTACATTCTGCTCATCAATGTTCAATGCTGACACCATTGATTCACAAAGTGGCACCTCAGGCCCAAATTTTAGAACTGTTTCATTTCTACTGGTTGGCTGTATCGGGGCAGGTGGAGATACAAGAGCTTCAGGGAGCACTGACTTTGATATGTCCACTCTAGACCCCAGCATACAATCAGGGGCCATCAGTAACTGACGGTAGTGCAATGATGAATTCTTACTTTTGCGCCGCCCAGCACCAACAGGTACATTCCTCATAGTGCCCCCTGCAGTCCAGTACCGCTGGCAATTCTTACAGAAGTGTCTTGGTTGATTAACATTGTAATTGTTGTAATAGCAGAACTTTGTATCCATGCTGTTGCACCGAGGACAAGGTAGAATCTTATCTGGCTTCTTAAGTGCCTTGTCCTGGCCTGATTCCTCATTTGATGTCTTCTCATTCTCCCCCTTTGGATCTGATGCTGCTTTATCTTCAGTACTGTTCATCAGGTCCTCGTCTTCTTTCTTATGCTCTGAGGGAGGTAAATTGGCTGGTTCTATATTTTCATGCATTGGTGATCCATTGACTTCCATCTGTTCATCTTTTTTCTCTTGCTGTGCATCAATTTTCATTTCATCATCATGTTCCTTTTGTGGCGCATCGACCTTCATTTCATTATCCTTCTCCACTTGTGGCGTGTCAACCTTGATTTCTTTATCCTTCTCTTGTGGCATGTTAACCATTTCACTAGCAGGTTTCTCTTCTTTCTCATTGTGTTGATCCTACAAGATTAGAGCAAGAGACTCTTATCCAAGATTTTCAATGAAGTGTTTATAGCAGTGTAGCAGCAGGCCAAAGCAAAAGGCAACAGCAGCTATAGCAAGCCATAGTGGCGGATATGATTTGTAGCGTTTTAGTATTATAAAATAACAGAAAACAACAAATATGTGCAGAAGATAATTAGGAATCAACAAGCAGGGAGGGAAAAAAATAGCACTATTCTAAAACCACTAATGTACTCATAAGTTCACCATATACATGGTATTAAAAATGATAAAGGCTAGACATCTTCTCTCATAATTGAACCTTATACGAATACATCAAGCACTTCTCACAGATTTAAAATTCAAACTAAATAGCGGAGTTATTTCTAAGTTATGAGTTATGGTAAATAGCGGAGCTATTCAGAGCTACAGAGTCAGAGCTAACACAGCGAGACAATGACTCATAGCTTAGCATTTGGAGGTCTGAAACAGCTATAGCTGGATATTTAAAACATTACTCTTATTAAAAAGACATCTTGAATTCAAAGAGAAACGCAGTTGGATTTTTAAATGTAACAACAGCATAGAACATTTTGTTTGTGCTCATGTTCAACAAGACAAAGCAAGGAACTTTACATCAATTGTATTTGTAGTCATATTATTTGGCTTTTTTTGTTCTTTTCATGAAGCTTATGAATTTTCCTGAAAAGAAATTTCATTTTGTTAATCAAGGAACAGAGAGCATGGAACTATGGAAGCATTGAATCACTAACAAATCTGCAATGAGCATGCCATGCAAGTTCAAATTAAGTCAGATTGGGATAGCGGAATCCATATAAATCCACAATGTGTTCCAAGTGCAGCAGCTCATAGACAAATTTTATCACACATGCAATGGTACATGAAGCGGAGAAAAATGCACACCCAAACATCGACGAACTGAAATAAGGGATGATTCAAACCTCCTCCCTTAATCCTGTTTCTCACACGCTCCTAGGCGGCCTTGTTTAGTGTCACTTTCCTGATCAAACAAATTTATACACGTCCCCTGTTAACCAAATCAAGACATCTATTTGTCAGGATGAAAAGCGAAGCGCCTAAGCGGCCACTCTTGGACAGTGACAAGGCCATGGTCTTGGTCCATGGAATGGAAGGACCACTCCACCACAAACGGGAGCTACACCTTCACCTTGCACAGATTTCTACCTTTGGACTCCTCAGCAATAACTATTTTGAGGAAGCAAGGCGAGGAGGACAACACCCTACTCTACTGTAGCATGAGCTGCCCCATCTGCACCCCTCAGGAAGCCAACAGCTACAGACTCTTTTGTGGCGGCACATGGATTTTGGACACAGAAGTTTGAGCTCAAATTGAGACTGGGATCAAACCATCAAGGTGCCACTGCCAGTGGCCCCGTCTGAGCCAGTTTCAGCAGAGTGCAGGAACTCAAGGTATTCCTCATTCACGTCAAAAAGAGAGGGGAAAAAAGTGGTCCAGAATTTCGCGCTGATCTTGATAGCCAGCACCTCGTAGCGCCCGCCCACACAAACGAATTCGCCCTGTTCTTAGCTTGAACTTCCAAAGTTCTAAACAACCCCAGACGAGATTCCCGACACTAAATTTAATCGCGAACGAAGAAAAAAAAGAAAGTTGAAAAGAGCGCACAACACAAATTGAACCGCTGATCACAAAAATCGCATCTCCTCGTCCTCCCATCCACAACGGAAGTGACATGACGACTCTGCCATTCGCTAGAGTGACAACGTGATTACGTGAAAGAGATCATATATACTAACCTCATCCGCCGCCGCCGCTAACTCCGGCGCCCGTGGCTGCAGCTCGTCCGGCGGCTGGTCGTGGCTGGGCGGCGGGTCCTCCGCTTCCGTGGTTCCCGGCGCGGGTTCCGGCTCCAACGGGATCACCCGGCCGAAGAGCTTGATCCCAGGATCCTTCTGATCCGACATCCTCGTCCTGCTCCTTCCCGCGAGACCGACAGGAACGCAAGCCGCTGCTGCTGCTGCTTACGCGCTCTCGAAGCGGCGAGAGAGAGAGAAAGAGGAACCAAGCTGGAGAGAGAGAGAGAGAGAGGCTCTAAAAAATGGATATAGTAGCTCTTACTCTACATGGGAACGGGGTGTTGTGGAATTGGGGAAAAAACAGAGGAATTTGAGGATTGGGGCCTCGCTCTTAAAAGCGTGTCATCCAAAAGTTCGCGAGGAGTTGCAAATACATCCCCACATAATGCAAAAAATGTTATGTGTGTGTGTTTTAATACTACGGAGTAACATCGTGCGAGAGGTCTAATGATGCTTTCAAATCGCTTAAACAGTTTTCCATTCAGATTTAACCATAGCTCAAAATTTATGATTCTTTTATTATTATTATTATTATTATTATTATTATTATTATTATTATTATTATTATTATTATTATTATTATTATTATTATATATCTTCATTTTTGTGATAGTTCAATTTTCAACCTTAAATTATAAAATCAAACAGTGAGAACTGCAAAACTATTAAAGCCAAACTAAATACAACCCCACAGGCACAACAATATTGTTGTGGTTCTCCTCCCACATCTAGTAAAGTGGTTAGACAAAGCTAAGACTTTGTTTGGATGCAAATGTATTCACTATTCAGTTCAATTCATGTGTGTTGAAAAAAAATTGAGGTCAAACTTAGTTTAATTTTCAGATTAAGGTGAATACATATACATTCAAACAAGTTCTAATAGTTTTGAAGATTTAATGCTTAAAAAATGTGCCACATGGAATGGAAACCAGGGTAGAATAATTGTGGAAATGTGGTTTTGTTCGGTTTCAATAGTTAGTAAGCATTTTTAATGTCTAGTTTTGTAGTCTACAATTAGAAATTAGATTACCATGATATAGATAATGGTTGACAAGTGAAATTTATGATTGTTTTATTTATGCACTTACCTAACACTATCTCTTCTAAACTTTAGTTAAACTTTTCAAAAAAAAAATATGTCAACATGTTTAATGGAGATTTTAAAAAACTATGATAGTATCTTTTTCTGAAAATATAGAAGTTAGAAAAGGTAAGCTCAAGACAAATCCAAATGACCAAATGGATGGTTGGGTAAATTTGAACCAAACGATGAGGATTTTCCTATACCCTAGGTTTGTCGTTGATCAACCATTAATAGTTTCGGCATCGTTGTATCAAAATAAACAACTTTGGTATGCAATTATAGTTTTGCACTACATATCTATATCTATATCTATATCTATATCTATATCTATATCTATATCTATATCTATATCTATA
>Ga0182004_10000098_pt1 | contig 36549 bp, 36 predicted proteins | sample Sormic07211540_1_FD_120479 | JGI IMG/M metagenome (GOLD analysis project Ga0182004, IMG submission 120479) | Endophyte microbial communities from Sorghum bicolor roots, Mead, Nebraska, USA - 072115-40_1 MetaG | ecosystem: Host-associated > Plants > Roots > Unclassified | place: USA: Nebraska...
CCACATCTTGTTTCCTTGCGCGAAACTCCAGGTTGTCGGATCAAGCCTTGGACTCGTCTCGTAATGGGCCAAGCCTCCTGGCCGAAGTCTAGCCGTAAGGGTATAGGGGTTTATACCCCCACAAGGTACCTCAGATAGTAACTCGGGCTAGCAACCCCATTAAGGTTAATCCCAATTAAGAACACAGGATAGCAATTCTGCCAACATGGAATAGCCATTCCGCCAAAGCACGAGGTATCAACCACAACCAAGTTCCGCCTCCAAGTTCCATGTGATTCCAATTTGCTCATCATGTGAGAGTCTGGGCCGCTCGTGACCGTGAGCACGGCTGATATATCAGTTTTACACTCTGCAAAGGTGTGCACGTTCACTCCAAGTCGTGATTCCCATTCGCCCGGGGTCGCGACTCCCCAAAACACTACCAAGGTGAGCAGGCAGGGTTTCACTGCGAGACCTTTCACAGGGTCCAACTAATAGGATGCCACTCATAAGTTTTTGTCAGGACGCACGGCAGCCGTGCTCATAGCAATGGGACCCCGAACTGACCGACCTCTTAATATAAATACCCAAGCTACTTCCTTACGCCTACCCGGAAAGTAACATCCTACCAGTGGAGGTCCTAATAATTAGTCAAGCCAAAGCCATATGGCTTGGAGCTGCACTGTATGTCCTAGGGGCCGCTCCATGACTAAGTCTTTACGGAGAGCAGAGACGGGTACGCCCGGCAACCAAGCCAACCAACAGTACCCGCTCCCCCTTTCCTCAATATACCACGATGCTCACAAGCACCGCAACATCTCCGTCAACCGAAGTGACCATTGTTCATCATTTAAACGTTAATCATCATTGAAGAATTTATTAAAGAATATTATTTACTTTCATTTATTATATGGAATAGATGAGCAAAGCAGCTAAGCATATCTACTGTTCACTATACTACCCATGTATAAACCTAGGAGTACAAGGAATATAGTAGAGGGCTAGTCATGTCCTTAGGGTTTGTAGTATTAAAACACATGCAATGGAAAGTAAATGCATTTAAAGTTCATAGGTACAATATGATCAAATGGTGCCTGCACTTGCCTTTATTCCTAGTGTATAACTGCTCAGAAATCTTTGGCTTCTTTCTCCTGATCTCCAACTTCTGCTTCGACTGTCAGTCCTTAGCTCCTGATCTTCACTTTGACGAATCACGCTTCTTCTACTCATAGCAACCAAGCAACACAAACAGACAAACAAACAATCACGACTAAGAACAAGCATCAAACAAAAGAAAAGCTTTGAAAGAGACGTACTAAACGACACGGCTTGTTGCTACGATCGAGACAACGCAAGAATGATTGAGAACAGAGCTATAGATAATCGGACACGACTTTTGAGGTTTGCATCATAACGGAGAACACAGACTATATGCTTGGATTATTTTAGTAGATGAATTATGGTGACAGATACTCAAGAGAAATGTCATAAAATGGAGTTAAACAAATTATATTAATCAAAGACCAAGTATAGTTATAGTCATATTCTATTTATGAATATTAATAAATTATTTGAGACACTTTATTATTTATAGATTAGAAAAGCGTAGAATTCGTGACATAAGTTAAACAAGGCATTTATGAACTGAGATTGGATTAAGTAGATCACAATTAAAAAGGTATTTATGTTGGTATTAATAACATTACTATTTGTTTATGAAAAACCAAACTTATAAGCATAAATTGTTTTTATAGATTAAAAGAGCATTTCGTTAGATATTAATCATTTTATATTTATGGTGAAAACATAAAGTGTCAAACACCGCAGATGTCCTGACTAACGCGTAGTTTACATTGATACGAACCTAACGCGACAAGAACGGGCTCAAACAGAGTTAAAACGCGGATTCTATAGCCAAACTATGTGAGTGGCAAAACTGTGAATAAATAGAACTACTTTTTGTATTTTAAATAATCAAAACTGAATTTTAAATGCATTTTAGACTGCGGGCACCATTTCCCTAAAGCGAGGGGTTAAAACAGAAAAGGCAAGGACATAAATCTAATTACTTTTGAACTGGCCGGAGTGCGGTTTGATTTCTAAAAAACGCCAAGGCGACGCGGGTGTGGCCGATCTGGCCGGCCACGTGGCGCGCTGGGGCTGGCCGGTTCACGGCCCGCGCCCGTGGACCGGGGCGGTGGCGGTTGGTCCACCGGTCCACCGTGGACCGGGGAGCCGGGCGGGGCTTGCGCGCGGCGGCGGCATGGTCCGCGGCGGCGGCGCCATGGCCGCGGCGCTGCAGCTCGCCGTGGGGGCGCTGCGGTGCAAGGGAGGCCATGGCAAGGGCACCTTCGTGCTCGTTTCGGCAAGGCGAGCGCGATGCGCGCGTCTACGAGGACAGGAAGGAGCCGGGAAGGCGGGTGCGCGTGGCGGGGCGGCTCGACGGCAGCAACGCAACTTCGGCGAGGTCGTTTGCGCGAAAGAAAGGGAGAGAGAGGGCGGGAGAAGGTTCGGTGGGTTTCTCACCTCGACGCGAAGGCCGTGGAGGGGTCCTTGTCGCCGCGGACTCTCCGACACGGGAGATTGATGGCGGCGGCTTGGAGCTCGAGTCAGCGGTGGCCACGGTGGCGGTGCAGCTAGGGCAGGGGCACCGCTAGGGTTAGGGTTCCAGGAAGGGGCGTGCGGACGGCGGCGGCGGCACTTGTTTTATAGGCTAGGGCGGTCCGGGGATCTTCGATCCACGCGCGGCGTGGACGTCGAGGCTGGTGGTTGCGTCCGGCTCCGATCCGGCTGGAGGTAGGGGATGACCGGTGGGTCCCACTTGCGGGGCCCACCCGTCAGCGGCAGCAGGTGGGAGAGGGCAGCGCGCGGGGAAGAAGGCCGCTGCGGCTGACACGCGGGCCCGGTCGGCTCAGGCGGCAGGGGTCCGGGCCGCGCTGCTAGGCCAAGGCCCAAGAGCGGTCACAGGCAGGGCGGGGTGGTGGCGGCCCACGCGGGCAATGCAGAGGGGGAGAAAGGGTTGGCTGGGCTGGGTTGCGAGCAGGAGTGGGCTGAAAGCGAGAAAGGGGAAAAGAAAAAAAAGACTTTTCTTTTTATTTAAAAGGGTTTGAAACCATTCTATTTAGCACAAGCATAAACCAAAACTTGATTTAGTAATTTGAGATTATTTTAGAATTGTTTTCTTTTAACTCAGATATAAATTAGTTTTTTTTTAAAAAATGACTTGGAGTTTTATTTTTTCAAAAACCGAAAAGGACCTAAATGTGGCTCGCTAGAAATTTCCAAAATTCATCTTTCTCACACAAGCCAAACAAAGCTAGGGCACAAAGCACACAACAAATAAAACACTCATCACTTATCTTTATAAAAGTTTTAAAATTCTATATTTTTCTCATTTCATAATAACAATAATTAATAAAAATCTCGTAATATTTTAGAAAAATTTTAAATCCTTCATTTAATTTAGTATTTTCTAATAACAATCCAAAATTAAAAATTTTGGAGTGTTATACAACCCTTGTAGAGCTAGAGCAAAATTGCTTACGCTATTTGTTATACTAATCTTTGCTTTAGTGCTTTGTAGATTTTTAGATAAACTATTCACCTTCTTCTAGCCATATGCCCATATTAGGACCTTTCAATGGCCTGCACTAATCATGGGAATCGAGTCAAGATCGGATTAGGGTTCTGCCCCGAGCGGCGACGATTCAGCGTGGATCAAGCGGATTCAGGCGCAGGGGCACGGGGATTTGGGTGAATGGAGGGAGGAGGAGCACGCGCGAGCGAGCAGCTCGGTCAGAGGGAGGAGCTTGACCTCCGCTCGGTGCCTTGTAGACAGTGCCCTGCGCGGTTGCACCCTTGCCCATCTGTCGCCCGGAGCGGGCACGCGCCTGCGGAGCAGTGGAGCCACAGAGACCTCAAGCGCCGACACTTCCTACTCTTGCGCCCCTTCGCCCACCTCATCGCTCGGTTTTTCTTTTTCATTTTTGATTTTTTCCGTTGCTAGCAGGGTTTGAACCTAGACTGTCGAGGGTAGACGAAGCCGAGTGTTGAAGCCTCAAAGCGATCCTAGATGCATGATTGTGTTTGAAGCCTGTGAGGGTATTTTTCAGGCTTTGATTTTAATAAATAAAGATGATTTGCTAGGTGCATTTTTCTGGATGCATTATGATTAGAAGAATCTCTCAGCGGGTGACGCAATTTTAGTTGGACCTAGTATAGTTTTAATTAATCCACTGTAGTAGAGACTTTCAAGCTGTTGTCTCATTGTCTGACTTGTCCACGGCATATGTGGAACTAGGCCCAGCAAGCGAAATATTTAGAGGGCCAGGAACCCAACAAATGAAATGACTTGGTCCGGCCCATCCAGTACAAGAGGACGTTTCCTTGTCAAAAGAGGAGCCGGTCCAAGAAGCCGGGCACGCCACCAGACGCGGAGCCCATGGACCCCACCGGCGGCGACGTCGTCGTCGACTCCGCGGCGGCGAGAGGGAGCGGAGGCGGAGGGGGAACGGGGGCCGGCCGGTGGGCGGTTGGCGCGGTGTGCGGGGGGCTGGTCTACTACCACTGCGCGGTGCGGCGAGCCAGCGCGGTGTCGCTGGCCGCCGACGTGCTCCTCGTCCTCCTCTGCTCGCTCTCCATCCTCGGCCTCCTCTTCCGCCACCTCCACATCTCGTGAGCCCCCCCTTTCTTTATCCTCCGCTTCCGTCTGCTAGTTCCGCGCTCCAATCGAAGCAATTATGTATTTCTTGAGCTGTTGGTTCAGCTTGCTGGTTGTTTATGAACTTGTGACGATTGTTTGGTGTGATGGCTTGTCCGGCAGGAATCTTTGATTTCTCGGCTCACAGTAGCAGGCTAGTAGTAGATGATGCTGGTAGCTGTAGGGAATGGCTTGTAGATGGCACTACGAAAGGGGAAAGGAGGTATGCAAATAAAGAGGGGCTATTCAACTATGTTTCCTCAATTTCAGGGATCATTTGGGAAACGCTTTTCCCAAAAATTTTTGCAAAATTTTCATATTCTCCGGCACATCGAATCTTGCGGTAGATAAAGGAAATAACTAATTACACAGTTTACATATAATTTGAGAGACGAATATTTTGAGCCTAGTTAGTCTATGATTGGACAATATTTATCAAATTTAAACGAAAATGCTACTGTTCATATTTTGCAAAAATTATTGGTATGAAGTAGGATGTAGATGTGTATAATACCGGTAACCGATTTTCATGGTGGTGGGACTGGAATAAAATTGTACCGAGTTTCTATTTTGTTGGTAAGTTTAACAGTAACAACTGATTTTGTTATGTGTAGAAACCTTTGGTTCCCACCTCCTAAAATTTAGTCCCCCTGTCACGTCGACTACAGTAAACATGTTTGGACGCTATTTGGAGTATTAAACATAGACTAATTATAAAACTAATTGCACAGATTAAGACTAATTTGCGAGACGAATCTATTAATCCTAATTGGTCCATAATTTGGCAATGTGGTGCTACAGTAAACATGTGCTAATGATGGATTAATTAGGCTTCAAAGATTCGTCTCGCAAATTAGTCATGACTTCTACAATTAGTTTTATTATTGGTATCCAAACACCCAATGTAACAATAGGTGTGATACCCGATGTGACACCTCCTAAACTTTAGTCCATGCATCCAAACACCCCTGGCTAGAGTTAGGTTGCTTGTTTCATAACAATCCAAGAGAATAACCCATTTGGCCATTGCTTGGTGTGGCTGCACCACTTCTGAAGGATACTACTATTGCTTCCGGAGTTCCGGTTGCTTTGGGATTGCAAACTGATTTGAATGGAATTCATCAGCTATCAATCACATTCATCAGCACTCATCTGATTCACTTTCTCTTTTTTTTTTACCAACTGAACAGTTCAAATTGATATCTATTTATTCCTGTTACTAATGTAGCATTACTGGCTGTTGGTTGTCTCTTTCCCTGCCAACATTTTTCTCTACTGCTGCTACTACTAGTGCTTTTACTGTATTCCCTGTGGGTGGGGTGGGGTGGGGGGGGGGGGGCAATGATGTCACTAATCAGTAAGCTCCTGATAATCTTCCAAGGCAGCTTATAAGCTACTGTGGAATAAACGAACTCATAATTTTAGAGCTGCTCCCTCTGGCCTCTAGGAATTTATATCTGCTAGATGGCATGTAGCTTGGCTACGATTTTTGATTTCTTCGTCCACGTAGGAGTACGTAGGCTAGTGGGAGTATAAGGTGCTGGTGGCTAGTAGGCTGTTCAAAACTGGGGAAAGGCTGAAAAGGGATAGGTAAGTTAGAACAAATGAACTATGGATCCCCAATTATAATATTCTGGGAAAAAGTCCATAGCTATGAATATGAAAAGTCCTATACAAGTGTAAGATACTTGCAACCGGTTTGCTTGTTGTATAAATTTGATCAAATATACCACTTTGCTTGTTGTTTGGTAAACTTGGTGCAGCAACCGACTTTGCTGTGTAGAAACCAACATCATGATACTTGTAATACAGAATGAACATGCTAGAGCACATTAAAAGTACTAAAAAGGTTGAAGTGAACCACACAAATTTGCAAAATAGAGTAACTTAATCAGCCGCCGGATTTGATTGATTTGCCTTGAGATTTGAAACAAGAAAATTCCATAATCTATTAATTGTGGTGATAATGCCAAAAATATCAGTGTGTAAGGCAGCATTAGCTTGCTTACATTTTCATACCCTGGCAAGAATTTTACCAAATTCTGAGTATTGGAATACTTCTGCACCAGTTCTTAACTATTGTAAATAAATCACTTCCAATATATTTGATTTTTCATACCAGATTGATTAGAAAAATTGAATATGGCAACTACCCACCACTACCTGATCTGATTCACTTTCTTGGGGTGCTTCTACCAACAAAAAGTTGTGCTGAATACTAAGTTTAACTTGGTTGTATTCCCTTTAAATTTAACACTGTATTACTGACTTTTGAAGTGTTGGTGCTTTCTTCCTGCTGGTACTAATTTCCTGCTTCTTAAGATTGATCCTCAAGTATTACTGGTGAATTAAACAGTAGGCTTGTTTTCAAAAATAGGGCTTTGCTGTACAATATTATATTGGATGGTATGTTATTGTTGTTCTGAATAAAGTAGTTCTGATGTTTGCAACAATTGGCAACTGGTAAAGTCATTGGTCAATTAAGCAATGACAGCCGCCATCATTCAGTTAGTCCTTTCTTACAAAATACCTGTGGTTTATGATTTGTACAAATGGAAGTTGGTATTGCAGTGCCTTATTTTGTCTTTAATTTAATGAATTTGCATGCAGGGTGCCTGTGGATCCTCTTGAATGGCAGATCTCTCAGGAGATGGCAAATAGCATAGTTGCATCCTTGGCCAACACAATAGGAGCTGCTGAATCTGTATTAAGAGTGGCTGCAACTGGACATGACAAGAAGCTGTTTTTCAAGGTAGGCTCTCAAAACTGACTTTATATGTTGTGCCTGAGGATTGAGACACAAAAAATGTTGAGGTTCTATTATATTTATGTGTTACTAGCTCATGCTTGTTAAACCTACAACTTGTTGGCATTTGAAGGATGTTAGCTAGTAAGTTCGCATTTTTCCTGAGCTGTTGTGTGGCATGCAAATGAAGTAGAGAAAAGAAAGAAAGCTCTTTATGTCGTTTTTAGTGCGGTTTTGATTGATCTGCTAATTATCAACTTCATGTTCTCTGGCTTGCACTGATCCACAACCATTTTGTTCTAAGAAAATAAGTTTGGTCCTCTTTCATGTCGTGCTTACTTATTTTGCTTTACTGATCTACAACCTTGCAGGTGGTTTTTACATTGTATTTTCTAGCAGCTTTGGGAAGGGTGGTGTCAGGCGCTGCGGTTGCTTATGCTGGTAATAACACAGCAAACTAACCCTTCCCCTGCTGTCCTGTTCTCTGTTTGTTGTGTATATGTTTTGTTAAAAACTTCTTTCTGTATGAGAAATTAAGCTCTAATTAAGACTGATGGCTAATGACTCTGTTTTGTTGCTGTTCCCAGCCCTATGCATCTTCTGCCTCTACATGTTTGCACAAAGCACCGATCTGTTTGATCAGCTCCCTTCTTGGGTCCCTGTGGGAAGGGATTCTTTGGGGGGTACTCAGGATACCGCGTGATTTTCCACATGTAAATGGAATGCAGAGTTTTCCTTTTCTTCCACTTTCTGTATATGGTCCTGCAGGCTAAATAGCTTGAGCTATAGCTTCTATGGCAGCCCTACGGTATCACAACTGTACTAGGTAGCTATGATGAAGTAATGATCTTTGTATATATGACACGCTTGCAACTTGCCAGATGCCAGCACCTTGTATGTTTTTGGAGCTCTTTGCATCTCTCTGGCTTGACATGGTTGGTCGTGAGATGGTGTTGCCTGATGGTGTGTTTTGCCTGTAACAGTTACTACCTGTAACGGTTACTGCCTGTAACTGAACCTGCAGTTGCAGGATGGGCTATGACATTGCGTTGTTCGTGTAGTCTGAGGCTAGTCTTAATGGATAGTTTCATGGTGTTGTTTGTGAGATTATTATGTCATATAGAATAAAATGAAACGTAGATGAAACACTCACTTTCAATGCAAAGTTTCATTATATAGTTTCATAGACATTTAATTTCATGACTCATGAAGAGTAAGAGAGTTTCATGAATTTCTCTTCTCTTAAATACACTGTCATATTATAAAAAAAATGTTTATCTGACAACTCATTTTAATGTAAATAAAACTCATGAAATTTTCACTGCGACTGGTCTAATAAAGATCCATCTTTCATCACGTAATAATACCTGCTCATGCATTTTGAGGCATTGTTATCCTATTTGCTTGACAGATTTAAAACCAGCTATGTAGGGCTCCAGCTCCTTCTAAAATAAATTTAGCTCTGGTTCCTGCATCTGGAGCCAGTAGAATGCTTTTTCTTTTTTCCAGGCTCCTAGTTTAAAAAGGGTTAGAGCAACTCCAACAGTTTTGCAAATAGGTTGGGTATTCTTGTTTTTTGCCAAAACTCTCAAAATCTCCTATCCAACAGTTTGGCAATTGGGTTTGGCATTTATAGCAAGTTGACAAATTCTCCTCCTTTCTTGGCATTTATGCACACCTAGAATAGGTTTGGCATTATGCATGCGCGTGCTTTTATAGCAAGCTGACAACTGATGTTTCTTTGTTGATCTTCATAACCAGTAGAATTTTGTTTTTGCCAAGTCAAAACTGCCAAACACTTGGAGATGTCTTTTTTGTTCCCTCCCCATATCGTTTTGGGAGTTGGCAAATAACAACATTTGCCAAACAAAATTTGCAAAACTGTTGGAGTTGCTCTAACTCGTTGGTGGCTCCAGGAAAAGCTGTTTTTGGTATCCGTTTGTTAGGGAGTCAAAGCCTTTTTGGCCTTCCTAGGTCCATGTTGGCACGAAAGCTCCATGTCACAGGCAGCGAACTGTAACTTCACAGAGTGTGAGAAGCTCTTGTAGCCATCTGACACAAACGCAAAGTAGCAACGGAGGAGATGGCAGTGTACCTCTGTTAGAGAAATATTAGCTTCGGTAGTAGCTCTCATAAATGGATATAAACTTTTTTTCTAAGGCTGCTAGTGTTGTAGAAGCCTTACCAAAGGGGTCTAAGTTATGCTCCGTATTAGGCATTACCAAAGAGGTTTTTATTGGAGTCATGCTTTCTTATGGCTTACCAAAGTGGTCCTATGTGTGGTGTTAGTGGAATGATATAGTGGGCTGTAAAAGTAGAAAAAAGATCTATCTGCGAGTGGGTTGGCTTTTTCCTGAGCAAGAACAGGGCCGTCGAGTGAGGATTGGTTGAGCATGTTTTTTGTTGCTATGGTGGTGGACTCTTTTAACTATTTGCTCTATTATTGCCTCACAATGTGATTGGTATTAAATCGCGTGTCAATACCTAAAGGTGAACTCAAGGGATTTATTTTTTCCCATTTAATGTAAATAACTATCACTTTGAAAGAGGGAAGTTAGAAAGAGAAGAAGGATTTAGATATTGTATTTGATAATGGTTTTATCTATAAAAAATTATGATGCGTCTTGAAGGCTCATTTGTTAAAAACTATCTATGGAAAAACTGACTAAGTTGAAAACAATTGCTCTAACATATCTTTACTTTTGTTTGGTGCTTTTTGAAGGCAAGGATTAAGAGACCTAATTCTGTTGTGTTGATGGGTAAATTACTTATTTCCACTCATAATTCAAAGGGATTTATTGGTCAATCCGTACCTTGTACCACGAGTGTGTTATTATTGACTAGCATATGATTGAGGTTCTTTCTTTGTATTTAACTAGTGGTATGTCTCTAAGAAATTATTGAGTGTTCTCTAATAAAATTCAAAAGAATACAAATAACCAGTTAAAAAGGTCTTTGTTCAAACTATGTACAATATGGGTATCTTATTATTTGACTAGCCATTTCTATTCAGGTTTCATTATAAGGGCCTTTCTGGATGAGTTAGAACCACTTATTAGTTGAGCTAAAAATTAGATTAAATAAAAGAACACTCCGCGTGTTGCTGTGGAAACTACTGATTTAGAATGAAATTTAATTATTCATACAATTCTTAGGAAAAGATGAACTATTATAAATTAATATTAGTGGGATAGCGTGGCACACTGATGTGGACAACTAAGTGTATGTTAGTGGATCTCGCTGACGTGGATATCATGATTACTTGTGTTAGCGAACTTTAATTGCAAGTGATAGTGGATTGCTGAGGTGGATATCTTGCATGTTAAGAAAATTTGCTAGTAGAATTTTGCTTTATAAAAGTATATATAGTATATATAGGATTATCTATGGTTGGCTACCTAATTGGCTAATAACTAATAACTATAGTTAAAGACCTAAAAAAATTAGCTCCTGTTTGGATGCACCGAGACTAATTTTAGCTAACTAGCAATTAATGCTGGTATCTAAACATGCTCTAATTTATAGAGCATATCACTGACTTATACCAAAGAAATGAGCCTGAAATCTCTAGGAAAATTTGTTGAGAAAATATGGTAGCTAGTGACAAAATGAAATGGCAAAAGCCAGTGGAGTCCAAAGCGGGCCTTGTTTAGTTCCAAAAAATTTTGCAAAATTTTTCAGATTCCCCGTCACATCAAATCTTTAGACGTATGCATGGAGTATTAAATATAGATGAAAATAAAAACTAATTGCACAGTTTGGTCGAAATTGACGAGACAAATCTTTTGAGTCTAGTTAGTCTATGATTGGATAATTTTTATCAAAATACAAACGAAAGTGCTACGGTGTCGATTTTGTAAAAAATTTTGGAAAACAAGGCCCAAAACCAACAACCTGAAACGGAGTTCCCAAAGCAAAGCCCCCACAAAACCTCGGTCGCTCCCCTCGGCCCTTGCCATCCTCGTTTCTATCGCCATCTGCTCTGCTCGCCTCGCGCTCGCTCCTCCCCGCGCATCGTGCCGTCCGCCACCGCGCCGCGCCACGCCAATGGAGGCCGCCACCGTGCCCAGATCCGCCGCGGGCTGCCGCGCGGCGCCCCTGCTCCCGGCCGCCCGGGCCGCCGCGCGCCACCTGGCCCTGCCCCGGCGCGCGTTCTGCGCGTCCGTCGCGGCGGCACCGGCGCCGCGCAGCCTCCTCGCCGCTCGCCGCGCTGCGGATGGCGACAGTGTGGAGACGGCGCCGGAGGCGGTCCCCATCGAGAAAAGTCGGCCCCTTTACTCTCCTCATGCCTCCACCCGTCTCGTCTCGTCTGTGCATTCCTGCTGATTGGGGTTCTCTAAGCTTTCGCGCTGCTTCTTGTTTGTGTGCTGTGCAGGGTTCCCTCCCTTCCCGAGCGTCATGGACATCAACCAGATCCGCGAGATCCTCCCCCACAGGTGAGTGCCGGTCGCTTGCTTCCTTGCTCTTGGGGTTGCTCAAACATGTTTGGCATTGCCATCGCACGACACAACTCTTAGGCTGATGCAACACCTTGAAATAATTGAAATATGGACCATGCGTTGACTTACCAGAAGAGGTGGTCCATTCCTTTGCAAATATGAGCATACAGTGCTTTAACTCTGCTGCTTCACACCTCTACATCTCTGCAGTTGTAGTCTTGTAGAGGACTAGAGGCCCATGTGCATAGAGCATAGTTGTACACATTGTTAAGAGGCTATCCAAGGTTTGGAGTTGAAGCATTGAGATAATGAGGATAGCTTAACAGTTTGGTCTCCTTGTGAACTGACGTAAAGTCAGTTTGTTTCTAAACAATTGAAAGAAACAATCTGAAAATGTGATGATAGGCAAGGTGGATAGTTGATGTAAACCTGTAACATAGTGCAATTTCAGCCGAGTGCTTACTGAAAAGTCCAAAGATTTTGGCACAAAACACCAAGGGCTGCTGCAACTTCACTACTGTCTTAGCTGTAGAGGGTGCTGTAGTCACCACAATTCCATCTCCATATCGACCCCTGATACATAGTACTTTAGCTGCATTTCTTTATGGATTCCAGATATTTGATCTGTGTTGTCATACTATATGCAAATGTATCCTTGATCTCATGTATATCTGTAATAAATTTTACTTGCTACTGAAGAGGATGTTGAAATATTTGAATATCCAAAATGGAAATCGAGTACCATGGCTCTAGTGATCAATAAGCATTGTCATTGAAATAATGTTTGTTGTGTATTGTTTTTATAAACTATCTAATACCTATGCATGTGGGTATGCATGTTAGGTTCCCATTCCTTTTGGTTGATAGAGTAATTGAATACAAGGCTGGATGAAATAATGTTTGTTGTGTATTGTTTTTATAAACTATCTAATACCTATGCATGTGGATATGCATGTTAGGTTCCCATTCCTTTTGGTTGATAGAGTAATTGAATACAAGGCTGGAGAATATGCGGTGGGGATCAAGAATGTTACCATAAATGATAACTTCTTCCCAGGACATTTTCCTGAACGCCCCATAATGCCTGGTGTCCTCATGGTCGAGGTATGCACCAATTCTCTGTGTTGCTCATCATGTTTAGGGTCTGGATCTTACTGATAATTTTGATATAATAATTCTCCTTACAACATCACCAGAGGGGGTGATCAATTTTGGGTACACTTATGGATGGTTGTAATATTTCATCCTGAGATTACGTTCACCATGACTTCATATGATGTTGGGATGGCCATGATCATAATTTGCCCATTTTCTTTTTTCCAGTCTTTTAGAAGTTGCATAAATAAACAATAATTTGAAGTTATGCAATTTTTTCATATGAGTATGTTTTGCGAGTCCAATGGAAGTTTTTCTTTGTCTTCAGTTATTATATGCACATAATACGCTGCCATATGGCACACATCTCCATTAACAGTATGTCTCTTTTTTATTTTAGCCTTTTCTTATTTGCCATTCTGCTGATAGTAATTGATTGCCTCACAAGTTTTCTGGTATAAACTGACTATTGTGAAATGTGAACCATAGCTACCTATATGGACATGTAGCAATTGCTAGGTTCAGCAGTGTAAACTTTCATAAAGGCTACGCCATTAGATTTATGATCGTTGTCCACTGTGTAATTTAGTCTGAATCAGAATATTCTATTAGATTACTCAAACCAGCAGATATACTTATAGTTGCCTGCATTGTATTTGTACCTTTATCCACAGGCTATGGCCCAGGTTGGGGGTCTGGTGATGCTGCAACCTGAAGTTGGTGGATCTCGAGACAACTTCTTTTTTGCCGGGATTGACAAAGTTAGGTTCAGGAAGCCAGTGATTGCTGGGGATACATTGATCATGAGGATGACACTGACAAAGTATCAGAAGAGGTTTGGACTCGCAAAGATGGAAGGAAAAGCTTATGTTGGTGGTGACCTAGTTTGTGAAGGGGAGTTCCTGCTGGTCAGCGCAACTGAGTAGTGCAAAGATACTTCATGGTTCTCTGGGAAGAATCATTGGTTAGAGTCAGATCTGGTTGGCTCTTTGAAAGAATCGAGTTTTGAGCTAATTATACAACCGGCAGTTGAGGCAATCCTTTACCTGTTGTTAAGCATGTCGTTGAGTCCATGTGGTGACTTTCATCGCCTGCCAGGGCTGTGAATCCAGCCCTGTTACTGTTGTAATAGAGAATTACATTACAATATCTTCGGGGTAGTTGTTTGATGGAATAAATGATATTGACTTTGTAGTTGCATTTTCTTCCCAGAACCTTATGATATACCAGTTGATTGAAATTGTTTTCGTGGTTCCTTGCATTTTCTTTGTTCGTTCATAGTACATCATTACTACTGAAGACATGACGAGTTTGTATGACTTGGTACAGCCGTGTAAAAAGATATGACTGCATCTGCATGAAATAATCATGGTTTTAGCCATCCTTTGTGCTGCTTTGAGAAATAATCACCGGTGAAGACTGACAAATGAAGTATCACAGGTTCACAACAGGCAAAAAAAAAAAGTCAACTACAAACTGGTCAACATCACGAAATCGTTAATTAAATTACCTCCGAGGTTGCAATGCACCAACAATAATCCAGATCCAAGTCGTCTGGGTTTGCTGGTCAACTCTTGCCCGGTCACTATTAAGACGTCGTTTAAACGCCTCATTATGTACCCAAATCAAGGTTACGAGAATGGCAGCTTGAACTTGTCCTAAAAAGTTGAAACCAAGGGGAATTGGATAGTGGCGTTTTGAGTTGTTAGTGTTTGGACTTCTTGGTGAGATATGGCTAATCTTGTGGCTGTGAACATAAAGAGGAAGGATGCTGATGTGGCCAGCCATGGATTCTCCATGTTCCTTGATCCTAAGAGGATCAAACTCCAGGTATGACATATGGAACAGTTTGGGGATGTGATTTTCTTTTCATTGGTGAATTGAACTGTTTCTTGCGATTTTTTTCGAAAAATTCATATGAAACGGATCTGCATAGAATGACGTTGATATTCTTCTGCACTATATATATATGCAAGACGTTCACAGTCTGACTACAGAGACACGCTTTTATATATATAAGTAGGGTATATAAGAGGCATAATAATCTAAACAAACTCATTAGCTTCTTTTTTGGATTCCAAGTTCCTGCTCCTATGTACAAGCACAACGCTTTAGCACGTTCGCATGTGGTTTCAGGATCCTTACGGAATGTCATCCACATGGCAAGATACCGAAATTCAGTTAAGAATCCTCATTGTTCTGCTGTCAAACGGAGGATCATGATGCCATCAACATTGTGCACCTTAAACACTCAGATCACTTGCTTACACTTTCATGTTTGTTCATCAGGATGAGGCAGAGATCCCGGAGGTGATGGAAGAAGAGGAACCACATGCAGATCCAGACGCCGGCGCAGCACCAGTTGTTGTGCAGGTTCAGACAACCATGTTGATGCTGCCCTCACCGTCACCACTGCAGCCAACTCAGGGCCAAGAAGAGGCTTCTGTCCTCCATGACAGCACCGTGAGCACTGAACCAGGGAGCAGATCTTCAGAACCAGCATTGGCCGCCGAACAGGCGGCGCCCATGGCCATGGACATCGAGGAGGATAGCTGGCAATCCCAGCCACAGCGGCAGCCGCAGCCAGGCCAGCATCCTCACTTTTGGTCAGGTTAGTAAAGCCATTTTTGACATCCAAGTAGTTGACTGTATAGATATGATATGAGCTCTGCTCTGCCCTTTCAGTGTGAAAAATTGGAAACGGTTTGTCAGGTGAAAGATTATGGAAACTGATGTTATGCTATCTCAAATTGCAGGTTTCTTCTGATGGCTAGAGCTCCTGAAGTGTCATGCCACTGTTTCCATTCACCCTTTGTTTGTCACCTGCTAGTGTGTACATGTTGGAATGAATGTGCCGTTGCTATAATGTGTAGCTTCCTGCAATTGGTGCTGTTGCTTTCTTCAGACATGTAGCTTCTCTGTCGAGGTATACTGATGTAGTAAGCATATGATGGTTTGAATAGTTTTAGCTGAATCAGGACCTTCTAAAGTTATTGTGTAGATTGTAGTACATGATTTTGCATGGAAACATCAGAGCAGAATTTTGTTCAGCAAACGTTGTTTTGTTTCTGCGTGCACTTCCGGTTTCGTTTGGCGACCTCAGGATCCTAGAGATCGTTGATTGCAAACGTACATATCGACAGTGGATGGCCCCAAAGACGTAAGTGCACTGCAACAACTGCAGCAGATCCGCGATTGTTCTGCCTGCCATCAGGTCGCTGCCCAAGGATCTGGATGGTTCTTTCTGTGTTGCCAAGCATCTGCATGTACCTTCCACTTCCATTCCAGACCACGTATGCAAAACAGGTTCTTATTACAGTAGACATATCAATAGAGATCTGATATGTTTCTTCAAAAAAAAGAGAGATATGATATCAGTACTGCAGTGTTGAACTTACCACCTTCTGCTTATTATTGGTGACAAGACAATTGTTTACTTTCCAATGTGTCACAACTCTATTATCAGTCATAAAACACTGTTTTTCTCTCACAGCAAATCAGCATCAACATCAGCCAGCCGAACAGTGGCTGAAAAGTAGTACTGATAAGTTCAAGTAAACAGTATACTTGTGCTTTTCATGGGTGCAGCATCCATGATTCATCAATGTGCATGGTCGTTCATCCCGGGAGGATCAAACTACAGGTAATGCATGCCCTCCTAATTATAAAATTAGGGTTACTACAAGAGCAACATGTGGAACAGGTAAGAGTCATAGCAAATCAGGGGCGGATATTAGTTATAGAATTGTACAGTTAGTTATTTTTTATCTAAATTTAATGCTTCATGCATGCGTTTAAAACTTTGATGTGATAGGAAATCTTGAAATTTTTTGAAACTAAGCAAGGCCTAAATGACTTTTTTCGAATAAGGCCTATGTTGCCCCTACAAACTGCAGGTACCTTCTTGTTCGCTGGTCTGAAAAGTCATGGACAAAATAAAGAAACGGAAATGACCTGCACTGATACTATGTGTACTCATATGTAACTCTCTCATTGAGGGACTCAGTCATGACAACTCATAATATATACAGTACATTCACAAGGGCGACCCCTAGGAAGGTTCTCTTGCCTAGGGGCTCGTCGACTGGACGTATTGGATTCATTTGCATGGCTTCATGACACCCCCTCAATGTTTTTATCATGCATACAAATGTTTGCCTACAACGACCGTACATGTTTGTCTGAAACTGCTGGTGCACGTGCACGTGCACTATGCAACCTTTCTAGCACCTACCCGGCAGCAAGCATTGGCAACCAAACAGAAAGAAAACGATGGTGTCATGGCCTTGCTCTTGCAATATACCCTAATCGTCAGTTCTGTTAGTACTATGATGATTGCAAAAGATCCAGTATACATGATTTTGCATGATTACCTTAGCTACAGAATTCGATCATTGTTGTATTTTACCTTCCTCCACTGTGGAGTTAGCTAGTCTGTATAACTAGGGCCTAAAACACAGGGCACGTCAGGCGCATATTCAGCTCACAAAAAGACTGGAGGTTGTCTGATTAGCCCTGAGCAAACAAACTATACATTCAATTATAGCTTTGCAGTACAAAGGAACAAATTTCATCTGCAGTACCATGACAAACACTGACGAACATTAGGGATTAACACAAAACAAGACTGTCAAAAAATAAATTAAACATCTGACCATCACAAGGTCCTTTTTTTTTCAGCAGTATAAACATTCAATATACCATGGTACAATCAGGGAGTATGCAATGCTAATCACTAACACACAAGTATACAACAATGATTTGCTGAAGGCCTTCAGCTACATATATATATATATATCCCCTCCAGGCTCCAGGGATAACAAAGTCAAAAAAAGAATCATTTATGTGAACTCTTCATGTCATGTGAGCGTTCCTAAAAGGGCGACAGCAGAAGAATGTGACAGTTTTTTTTCTCTCCTAGCTTGGTCCATCCAGACAATCCCCACCATTGCTTGGCTGTCAATCTATCGTTGTGACCTTTCTATTGCTGATTATCTGTTCCAGTCTCTGCTGTAGAATAACATCAACACTGGGTGGCGCATGCATTTCCTAAGACTACTGGCAGAAATATGTGCAGCACTAGTCTCCAGAAACAAATTTCTTTTGTGTGTAGTACCGGTCTTCACTAGCCTTCTTTTTCAAGTTCCTCTTCTGTTTATATAAGCCCCAGAAAATTATGTTTAGCGCCAATTAAAAGGAACCAAACAAACCTACCAGCTATGACAATGCATACCTTGTAAGCTTCATGATTGTCAACTATTCTTGTCGCCACTGACAATGTTGTTATAGATTTTGGGCTCCTGATTGTCTGAAAAATGCCCATGCTCTTTGGAACAGCATAAGGATCAATTTCACCCTGCAGCACACACTCATTGAGTTTCAACATGAATTTCAGCAATTACAATAAGTTTTATCTTCGATACTAAGCACTTACAGCTGAATTGCCCTCAGCTACAGTCCCATGGACAACCAATGAAATGTTAAACGTAGTGATCTGTAACAGGGTATAAAAACAACCATGAGGCATTCCTAAATTGTCAAAACAATCACAGCATGCTCACAACATTAATAATTCAAGCATGACAAAATATATATACTAATGAACTCATGAAGACAAATATACCATGTCCTTAGAAACTTCCCATGGCGCACCAATAATGACTTCATCAACATAGCGGCAGGAAAGAACACTAAGAGTACGCTCATGGAGATGCATTATAGGACGACAGCCTCTTCTATCCCTGGACAAATTATAATTATAAGATTGGTATTTCAATTTGTAATAGGATACTCTTTTGATATATACTTGATATATGCTATTTTGTAGTTGCTTGTTAAATCTAAGTGAAGGACAGGAGTAAGACCTGATAGACTGGTCGTCATAGACACCCACAAGTAGGAAGTCACCAAGTTGTCTAGCGCTCCTGAGGAACTGCATTAAGTAAATGGCATACTATTAATTTTAGTTGCATATATGGACCAAATAAGTGTTGAAAAAAGGTGAGTTACAGTATGCTGATTTGCAGAGAATAAGAAAATGGCACCTCGACATGGCCAGCGTGGAAAAGATCAAATGCACCATCTACATAGACAACACGAGCACCTGGCGAGGGAGCCTGAGTGCATATGAGCATATTGTTCAATAAAAGCAACATAAGGGCATTATGAAGATTTAAAGCAGAGGATTATATATGAAAACCTATTAACTACTCTAGATGTCAGGGAATCAGTATTGAACAACTTTGAAATGGCAGAAATACCACACTAAAGATCAAGACTAAGGGATCACATGTGTGGTACTTATTTAGGCCTATTTGTTTGAGCTAGAGGTTGTAGCATTAGTTTCTATATTCCCTAGCTAAAACAAACAACCAGCTTGTGGCCCCAAACCCCACAATCTAGTTTGCCCAGATTTCACAATCCAACAATCCACCCTCCACCAGCTTTTTCCAGATTGTAGCACACATATTTATCCACCATGTCATTACAAACATAGGAGGTGGGAGGAAGATAAAGATAGCCATAAGCTAGAATTCATACAGCTTCAGATTTCGGACACTAGCATTTCCACAACCCAGGTTCTACAAGCTGATTCTGGAATACCTAACTAAATCAAACAGGGCCTAGTTAATTAGCTAAGAATACTATACCATGCCACTTTCTGTAAATGCCCTAAAAGGTTCATCGAGTTAAGGTCACTAAATGTTATTCGCATTTCCTTTATGGAAATCTGGGGGCACATATGGCCTCCATTCTCTTTGTAAAAGGCCACAAATATGTAAAGGTGATAATGCCAAGCAATCTTGAACATCAGAGCTCATACCTGCCCATTTGAAAACTGCATGATCCGGCGAGAAGTTGGAAGAAAATGAGATAGCTGACTTTTCACTTCATCGTTTGATTTCTCTCCAGCCTTTTCAGCAATGGCAACATTTAAATCAGTGCCAGCATCTTTCTGCTTGAATGTTAGCAGTATCCTCCCTATCCACAAATGGGTATCATTCGCGTGTAAGATTGCAAAAGAAAATATTTTGAATAAATTTGAAAGGCCTTTTCAAGCTACGCATTTTATGCTTAATAGTGAACAACATATTCAGGAGAAACTATCATCCAAACAACACTGAGGCTACTGAGCCTTACCAACTATATCAGTGCTAGAGACACCTTCTGTTCGCTTGATTTGCTTGTAGCGCCCGACCTTTTTCGCTAACGCATATGCATCAGTGCCATCAGGTAGAAGACAAGGATCATCTCCATGAATAATGTAATCAATGTTGTACTTGTTGAAGAGAGTATTCATGAATTCTTCTGTTATCTCATACGGTGCATTGGGAATGACCTCATCAACCCACTTCAGGCCACTAACAAGAGTCAACCTAGAAATAGGAAAAATATAAACACAGTCAATATGGTTCATTTTTCAGCTAATGAATCCTGAAAAGTTGAGATCATTATGAAAATATACTTAAATGCATACGAGACCATATCAATTCAATCAGTTGCTACAGTACTTCTAATATGGACAGGATTTTTGGGACAAAGATAGTGTGTTTCACAGAATAAAATAATCAAATTCTTCCATACCTCTCTTCCATGGAAAGGACAGGTGGACCTTTATTTGCCACAATCTCCTCATCACTGACAACTCCAACTACAAGCTGATCTCCCAGCAACTTAGCCTGCCGCAATGCATTTGCATGGCCGTAGTGCATGAGATCAAAGCATCCATCCATGTACACTCTGACAGGCCTTTTGCGTTCCCTCTTCTTTGGCACTTGTCCTAGATATGGCCAGAAAAATGGAGAAAATGGAGCACCGATTCCCCCAAAGTAGCCCGTGGATAACATAAGAATGGTAAGAGTGATCAGAACTCCTCCAATTCCAAACAACTGTGAATAGTATCCGCTGTTCCAGAGCCCCTGGTGGCTCTCAAACGCTAGTAATCCCATCATCATCTTCAAGGTGGAAGTGTAATCCTGGTAATGCTTCTGTCGAAAAGTAGAATATCAAAATGAGACTCCAACTTAGTTGACATATTCTGTGGCACATGAAAACCATTATATATGCAGTAAGGCAGTACACAACATGTCGTTTTCCATCATTTGGAGGAACCAATAGCATTTGCAGCTTGATTACTAACATTTTTTAAAAACCTAGAAAGTGACTCGAAAAAGAAAAAAGAAAAGCGTGCCTTTCTGACTACTTACTCATATTAACTACAGATGGTTGGAAGGATGGCAGACATATAACCAGAAGAATTAGATGTATATGCTAGAACGTGCTTAACGATCACATCACGTTGACCAAATCCTAACAACCAGATTTTTTGTGCAAAGGGGCGATCGTGGAGAATTTTGAAAAGACACGAATTGCTTCTAGAAGAAGCCACGTAACGACTGATGGTGCTCTAGAAACATGCTGTTAGCATGAGATACTATTCCCCCTTCTTTCTCATCAAGAAAGACAGCTCATTTATTCATTCCAAGGGTTAAAAAAAAAGAGAACAGCTCTGAGTACGGTTGAGCAAGCTCCTCTAATTCGCAAACAGTGATAATTAAAAAAGAATACGGCGAGCAAGGGAATTCCACAAACGAATCCGTCTCTAGCACCCTGTCCTGTCTGTCAGCAACCAGAGAATCAAACATGCCCGGGAGAGAATCTGATTCCCAACCACCACGTCTCAAGTTGGAGCACTGCAGCCAGCTAAGCTAAGCAGACAGGTAGATTTTATAGAGATTCGACGTTTCAGTAGGCTCCGGAGGCGGAGGATGGGAGGAAGGTTGGAGATAGCCAAAAAAAAAGCATCAGCTCGAATTCACACTCCGACCATCCGGAATCCCCGTTAACAGAGCCGCGAAGAGCAAATGCAATCTCCAGGCCAGGCGGCCGGCCGTGATCCGAATTCCATCGTCACTCACGTGAATCGCCACACAAATGACATCGCGGGAAACAAGGGGGGCAAAAAAAAAAAGAAAAGGAATTTTCTTTTCATGAACGCCAAGCTGGCCGTGGCATGGCATAGATCAAAGGGGGATCGCAACAAGAACCAAAAGAAGAGAAAGGAAGAAAGAGAAGAAAAAAAAACAGAGATCTTTCCACGCCGCATTTGACGAGCGCGCAACCTTGACCTGGAGGAAGAGGGGTGCGGGGATCAGGGAGACACACCGTGATGGAGACGGCGAGCGGCGGCGCTGCCTACCCACCCGGGGGGGCGGCGGAACGCGGGCGCGGATCTCGCGTCGAAACCAGGGCTCGGCGCGAGATCTGCCGCGGGAGGCGGCGAGGTTCCACCCGCTTTCGTGGCGCGCGCGCACGCTGTCACTGCTCCTTGTTTTGGGAGGAGAGGGAAGCCGAGGTGGAGGGGAAGGCCGGAGGGGAGGGAGAGGACAGGGGAGAGGGGTGTCGCCTCGCCTCGCCGTCTGGTTCTGGTGGCCGCGTGGGCGTGGTGGTGTGGCCTCGCCAATTGGGGGCTGGTTGGAGCGTGGGTGGGTTCACGTCCACCAAACTGCCCCGGGCCCACACGGCTGGAAGTACTAGCAATATAATTTATTTGCATTGGAGTACCTGACGGAAAGTAAAATACTGCATCGACGCCACCCCGTGATGTTGCCCGGCGACGAGAGAAAGCGCTTGTTTGATCCTCTTTAGTAAACTTTAAAAACTTTAGAGCTCATTTTCAATTATTAAGATATAAGGCCCTGTTTGGTTCGTGATGATAAATTTTAACTCCTGTCATATCGAATATTTAGATACAGGCATGAAGTATTAACTATAGAATATTTATAAAACTAAAAATATAGCTATAAAATAATTTGCGAGACAAATTTTTTAAACTTAGTAAGTCTATAATTAGACACTAATTGCTAAACAAAATAAAATTCTACGCCCTAAAGCTCAGTGGGCATCTTTTTAAAGATTTTAGATCTAAAGTTTAGAGGTCTATATTTTAGAGTGGATCCCTAATCCCTATTCTCTTTTTTCTGTTTTCATTTCGGGCAATGATGCAAAAGTCATCCATGGCTCTAATGGCCGAGCTCAGTTCCAATTTTAATTCTACCCTATGCTAGTTTCTAACAAGACATGTATATCTTTCTTTCTCTTTCGCGAACGAGCCTCATTAGTTTGTGTTTTTAGAGAAAAATAGAGTTTATTATACAACACATATAATTTGGTCTTCCCTGAGAACAAGATTGTTGCATTGCAAAGTTGATCGTATGCATACAACATGTTTTACTTATACAATTATGCGCACAAAGCTTTTGCAACCAAATTATAAAGAAAATGAATTTATCCTATTTTCTCTAAAAACACAGTTTTGTAAAGTTGATCGTATGCACCCTCGATGACGCCTAGGGAACAACTCTTGCAATGCCTCCCGCATAGCTGGGAAAAATGGCAGATGCGAAGTCTTACACATAATCACCGAATGTCGAGGTGTCAAGTTCACAACTTTCAGCTAGCATGCCCTTCTGCATGACATTGCGAGCTTGGATTTCCGACTTTGCGACTCTAGTTCTATCTTTTCTGCTGGAGAAATAGAATAAATATGCATTATTCCCACCATCTTGGGACTGTGATGCTTTTAAACTTTTACGATGTGAGCACAAATTTATAAAAAACTATTGAAGGTACCACTTCCAAAATATAATTGTTTTTAGGATTCTTACCAGTCCAACTCAAGCTTTACAGCATCTTTAACACTTGGTTATCCGTCTTTCTCATCCTTAATTTTTTTTGGCAAAATAAGAAAAAAAATCCTCTTTAATAGTTTAGCGTCTTCCTTCACTATCTTTTCCAACCTCACAAAATTTTATCCTAGAGTTTCCCGACCATCTAATAAGCATGAAGAAAGATAGGGCCCCGGATGAGAAAAAACGCAAGAGAGAAAGATAAGGTGGAAGAGCTCAAACACGTACAGAAACAAATTTAGGGTTTTTGATACAAAACATAAGACCGAGTCGTAGGAAAAAGTGCCGAGAAAGAAACTTTTAGCATAAAAATATAGGAAACTATTGGAGATAACTTTTTTTCCTCCTCATATTAATTTAGGAGTTAGCAAATAGCATATTTTTGGAATAAAATAGGAAGATCTATTGTAGATGCTCTTAGTGTATGTTTGGATCACCTGGAGTAGTTGTTAGCCAAATTAAAATAAGGTGAAAGTTTAGACAACTTAGTTTAGTATTGCCTTCTTTCTAAATCATAAGATATTTTAGTCTTTTTAAGTACGTACCTTTTATTATGTATCTACGTACTTTTTTTTTGTCTAAACTAGAGGTATAGTAAAAAAATGTAGATAGAAAGCCAAAGCACCTTGAACTGTAGTGAAGAACTAGTAACCGTTTAGGCTAAACTAATAAGTTTAGTCCACCCGTTCGAATGACTTACGACTAAACTTTAAAGTTCAGTCTAGCGACGATTCAAATAGGCCTTTAACCTTTGACCATCGAAATGATGAAAAGGTCCAGCTCATTGATTGAAAAGCTAAGGCTGATGATGTTATTAGACTAGACTTGCGGTGGAAAATACTTTCACAACAACAGATTGTGTTTTATTATTTAGAAAATGCTAGCCAAATCGTCACCTTGCGGACTAGTTTTAAATAAATAATTTGTGTTTTGCATTAGTTGGGGTATTTTTCATGACAAATATATTTTGTGCTTTATTAAAAATATAAATACTTCAAAAAAAAATATAAAAATGCAATCAGAGCTTGAAAATCTGAACATTATTGTCCGATACCCTATAAATAAGGCCCTGTTTAGTTCGTGAATTTTTTGAATTTAGCTACTGTAATATTTTCGTTTTATTTGACAATTAGTATCCAATTATGGACTAATTATTAATTAGGCTCAAAAAATTCATCTTGCAAATTACATACAAATTGTGTGATTAGTTATTTTTTATCTATATTTAAAGATTTATGCATACGTCCAAAGGTTTAATATGATGGGACAAAAAGAAAATTTTTCGGAACTAAACAGGGCTTAAATAAACTAATAAATTTGGGAAACCCATAATTCCATGGAGAAGACGAAAGAACAAAGAAGTAGCCACGCAAAGTTTTCCATGGTAATGTTTGGACTTTAGAGGGGTGAATGTGCGAAAGCGGCACGACAGAAGGAGAGAGCACGCGATTTTTGCGAGGCGCCGGCGGGGGGAGGGTCCCACGCCCAGACTTGCCGGTCGCGTACGTGCGCCGCTGGCGGGCCCCGTCGGGCATCGGACGCAGGGCACTGTCGCGTGGGCCCGATGGCACGCGCCCCGCGGGACGCTGTCGTGGTTGGCTCCTCCAGCCGCGGCGCGGTGGTGGGCCCCCCATGCTCATGCGGGTGTTCTCGCGGCCATTTGCCTTTGACCTCCCGTTGCCCAGCACTGGCAGATAACTTCGCGTTTAAGGTCTTGTTTAGTTCCACCTAAAATTAAAAATGTTTCAATATTTATTATCATATTCCATCTTACAGTATGTATATTAAGTATTAAATATAAGTATAAAATAATAACTAATTATACAGTTTATATATACTTTATGATACAAATATTTTGAATCTAATTAGTTTATAATTAGACAATAATTGTTAAATACAAACAAAAATACTATAATATTAAAAAAATCACCTCAACAACTAAACAAGGCCTAAGCTGTACTCCAGGTTTATATCAGCAGTCTATCAGCACGTAATCATAATAAATATTTTTTTTTAATATATAAATTGTCTTATTTTTATCGTCACGAGCTACAGTATTTATAATAATATAATCTCTTGTATAGATGTTGAATGTTACATGTTATCTTAGGCCTTAGATCTATTTTTTAATTTATGTACTATAACACTTTCGTTTGTATTTGGTAATTATTGTCCAATCATAAACTAACTAGGTTTAAAAGATTCGTCTCGTAAATTACAGATAAATTACGTAGTTAGATATTTTTTTATCTATTTAATGTATATGTTGCAAAATTTGATGTGACGAAAAATTTTGAAAAGATTTTAGATTTTAGATATAACTGAACAAGACCTCATTTTGATTTTAAACTAGCTTTGTGGTTTTTCATGGCAATACGTGGAACATCCTTCTAGACTTGTATAGTACAGACGAATGGAACACCACCCAGCTGTTTGCAGCGAAATGACGAGGACTCGCGGAACCGGACACGATCGTCCAGATGCATGGTCATGGCGTGACGAAACGCGCCGGACGGCGACGCAACAAGTCGACGAGGATTATTCGCTGATCGAGACTTTTTTTTTTTTTGCCGCCACCGGCACCGGGTGATACTAGTGAGTGTAATAAAGATTATCTGAATCGGCCATTGCTGAAGCTGAACAGTAATCTCAAGAGTCAAGACCATGTGCCGATATCCAATTAGCCGTGGTGGAAAAAGTAATCTCAAGCTATGTGTGCACTGGATGCGGCTTAGTAGGGATGAAAACGGTATGGCCTTATTTAGTTCTCAAAAAATTTTGCAAAATTTTTTAGATTCTCCGTCACATCGAATCTTTAGACACATGCATGAAGTATTAAATATAGACAAAAATAAAAACTAATTGCACAGTTTGATCGAAAATTGACGAGACGAATCTTTTGAGCCTAGTTAATCTATGATTGAATAATATTTGTCAAATACAAACGAAAGAGCTACAGTGTCAATTTTGCAAAATATTTTGGAACTAAACAAGGCCATAGATATTTTCCAACGGCATTTGAGACCAAATCCATTTAGTGTGGTTCAAATTTGTCTGTATCCGAGTCCAAATAATTAACATCGTTTAATATTGTATCCGTATCTAAATACTCAAATCGTATATTTATGATATCGATATCCAATCATATCTTATCTGGTATAGTTGACAATAGACGTATTTGAATCTAAATCCGGACAATAAAAACAAATGTAACATCACGATTCGTTTTCATCCCTACTTAAAGACTTATAGAGTAAGTCATGATATTCATATTATATTAGTATATATGAATAAAAGAGAATTCACCAAAAAATGAAGAAAATAAATAAATAAAGTAACCAAAGATAATGTTTTCGAAAAAGAAAGAGTACGAGAGAATCAAAAACGCCATGCGTTTGCAAAGAAAAAGATGGCACGGACAGTGGAACCAAATCAAGCTCCGCAAGACTTGAGGTAGAGTAGTTGAACACTTGAACTTGAGTCAGTAGTAGAGTTAACAAAGGTATCGAATTGAATTGGAGATATATATAATATAAACTTTATAAGATTTATTTAAAGGCTTGGTGAATTGAGTGTAGCTCAGCTCGTTGCATTGTGTATCTATTTGGATTTAGAGTATCTCAAGAGTCTTTGTAAAATTTACTCTTTAAATCATTATTTGGAGATTTATTTGAGTTTATTTTTCTATATATTTATCTTATGTGCACTCTATGGAGCTATCATCGTCCTTTATCTTTGGCTTGCGAAAATTCTATAATATTATATATCCATTTAAATAGACTGTTGGAGTTTTTTTTTCATTAAAATCCTTATTTCTATAAATTAGAAAGAATATATAAAATTCTCTTAGAGTTGTTCTCAAGTCCTTAACTTGATGCAGATACTCACATTTGTTTTTCACTTGTATTTATTTTTTAGATATGGAACGTGCTAAATCTTTTAGAAGTGCCCTTAGAATTAGGTGTATGTGTGTGTTCATATCTTTCAAAAGTGGCTATAGAAATAAGTTATTCTATATTATGGGATGTGTCTCGTCTCAGTCTTAATCTTTTGGAAGTTCGCTTAGAAGTAAAGGTAACATGTGTTTGTATTTTTCGTAAGTACCTTTAGGCCTTGTTTAGTTCCCAAAATTGGTCAAGATTTTTCGTCACATCGAATTTTGCAGCACATGCATGAAGCATTAAATATAAACGAAAACAAAAATTAATTACACAGTTTGTCTGTAAATCGTGAGACGAATCGCATATATGTATACGGACCACACGCCACACGCCCGTCAAGAGACAAATGGTTCTCGTAAATTTCACGCTTTCTGACGCCGATGGAAAGGTTTGACCATTTTTTGTTTCGCCAACTCTGTGCACGTCCGTCGGGTTCGAATTTCTTTTCTTTTTTTTTCATAAAATAATATATGGGAACAGAAGGTTCCAATTTATTCTTGACAAGTGGTTGCATCGCATTCCAAACAGGCTGTTAACGTGGGCCACGCATCTCTGCCCTCTCAATTCACAGCAGGGATCATATTCGAGAGCGACATGAATGAAACATTACAGCAAAACCGCACGCGCCGCACATGGCAACCACACCAATGCAGCACAGCTCAAAAATACCAACCCCCAACAACATGGTAGTGACTTCCTGATTTCCTTCAGCAGCGCAAAAATCCATCAGAAAACTCAGACAGCAATATATTTCTTCATCACACACGATAAATGCTTGAGCAAAAGTATATGCAAGTTAAATAAATGATGAATTAGTGATACGCCCGAGTTCAGTCATCCGACAATACGAAGTTACTACAGACAAGCCAACCCAACCCATACATCCTGATCCGAGGATCATCATCACCTCTATTCGGTGTACTCGAAAGCCGGGGGCGGCTGGGGCTCATCGTCGACAGCCATGGCGGCTGGCTCGCTGGCACTGGATGCCGGGGCATTGGTCGTGGCAGCGGTTGACGGCGCGTCAGTTAGGGCGAGCTCCTCAGCCTCCGTGGGCTTGAGGTCCTGGAGGAGGACGAATCCTGAGGGGGCAGCCTTCACCGGCTTGTACCTGCTGTCTTCCAGGAATTTTATGAACTTCTCCTGGGCTGGAACGACCCGGGCTGGGTTCGTCAGAATCTGGAACGTAGGCTCCGGTTCAGGGGCCTTCTTCTCTGCAGCAGCAGCGCCGTCCACCTGAGGTCACAGAAAAAAACAGTTGCCAGTGTATCGATCAGTTTGATGCAAATCAGAGCAAGCAGTTTATTCAAATTGGGACGCAAATCAAAGCAACCAGTTAACACAACTTTGTCAAATAATGAACGCTTACCTGCATTGAAGTAGAAGCATTGGAAGAGTCCTCTGCTTTCTCCTTGGCCTTGCTCTCTGCTTCCTTCTTTGCCCTAGACTTAGACTTGGCATACGTCGACAAGATGGCTGCCGGTACCTTGACTGAGGCGGTCGCAGTCTGCTGAGTCACTGGCTTGGGGTAATCAAACAGTGATGGCTTGGCGTTCGACAAGAACTCAAACTTTGGCACTTTCAGGTCAGAGTTGAGGCCAATGAGGGCCGTTGGAGAGAAGGCAAGGCTTATGAAGTAGGTGAGCGGGTACCAGTACCAGAACTGGGTGAAAACAGCTAGTCCGACAACAGCAGTGAGCCTGTCATGCTTTGACCTCGACTTGAGCTTGATGGTGACATTCCTGCCACCGGCATCGAGAATGCCAGAAGCCAGAATGGCACCCATTTTGCTCATGGTATCCTCATGCTTGTCAAGGATTATCTTTTCCAACTGGCGCCTGAATGCTCCGACACGTGAATCGTAAGATTCATTGGTCTGGATCATCACCATTGCCATCGCAATGAGAGCACCCTGGCGTACAAAGTCGACGACGTCTGATGTCAGAGGCTCCAGTAAGGAGATGGCTTCACTTAATCCTGTTCCGGCACAGGAGATTCCAACAGCTAGTGCTGCACCATAACGGACATGTGGATTGTATGATTCTGATAGTAGGGACACAATTCTGGGTGTCTGTTCAGGCTCGTTGTACAGGACAAAGCCAAGAGCCAACACTGCAGTCCTCCGCACATCGTCACTCACGTCCGACACAGCAAAATGCAGAAGCTGGTGGATAGCTTTGTTATTTGCAGTCCCTCTGTATGCTAGAGCCAATGCATACATACCACCATAACGAAGTATGGGATCTTGATCTCTAGTCATTTGTTCAATCAAGGTGTCAGCTTCTTCTTCCCTGCCATACACTGTCAATGCAATTCCAAGTGACAAGCCCCTGGAGATAGGAAAGGAATCAGAACAGGAACATCTTTACCGTCTTTACCAAGAAAAAACCATGTAAGTAGTAGTGGATTATGTTAAGAACTTGTTTGTCAAAAGGCATCCTATTGCGTACCTGATAATTTTCTCGTGTTGTGTATCATGAGCATAGGCAAGCATCTCTGTGGCCTTCTCACTGGCCGTGCCAACCATGAGCAAACCCATGCCAATACCAGCTGCTTCACCAGCCACAGCACTATCCGTGTACAAAATATTCTTGATGTCCTCGCATATTTCCTCATCTGATGTACCTAATGCTGCAAGCCCGAGTCCCAGACAAGCACCATGCTGGACCACCTGTATTGTTCAAAGTTAGCATGCAATTGTGTGAAAGAATGGAAACATGTGTATGGTTGCTACGGTACATATATATAAGAAACAAAACAATTCAAACTTTCCCACTGCCAACATTTGCCTCATTCCAACATTTCCCCCATCTGCAGGCTAAGATTGCAGTAATATTGTAGTCAAGAACATAAACTACATCGAGATGTATACTGTAGACACTCTCATGAAAGGATTGTTACAAACCAAAGATTTGGCAATGTGGCCCTGGAATAATACCTCAGAAGTGGCGTTGCGGAGACTCTCACGAAGAAAATCTTTGATTCCTTCACCATGGTTGGCATGAATCAAACCAAGAGCATAGAGGGCACCTCCTTCCGAGTATGGGCTACCACTGCCACCAGCACCATTCTGAGGCAGGTAGGGGGCCATCAATGCGCGGCCTTGTTGAAGATGGCCTCTATGAATGACACCTAGTCCAGCAGTTGCACTGAACTTGGCCCAGTTGGTTGCCCTACCTAGCCATTCCTGTAATACAGACCAATGTATGAGATAAATATAAGGATATAAAAATTGAAGATACTATGCATTTGATAACATCAAGCACACTGTGAAACCAATCGTACCAAGTTTTCTCTGAGGAAGGTATCAACTGTTGTCCCTGCATGCATGATTGCATTGGAGCATATTGTTGCGCTGTGACAGACACTGTTCCTCATTTCCACAGCTTGCTTTATAGTCTTCAAAATTTGAAGATCAGACCTGTTAAATGAACAAAAATTAAATTTTAAGACACAAAAGTAAAAGAACAGCTAGCTGTTACAATTTATCAGTCAGATAATGTCACATTACCTATTATGGCTGTATAGGAACTGCAATGTCAACTGAATAGATGTCTCTCCTGACAGTATGCCCTTAATTTTTGTCAGCCTATCAGCACGTGTTGCTGCATTTGGATCCACAGTGGTAGCACTGCCATTTGGCATGTTTATGTCATCTCTCATCTGGCCATCCCCAGATGGTTCTGTAGCAGCATTAGTTTGATTACTTGGTACAGCTGATCCACTGTCAGTGTCCACATGGGCAGAAGTATGTGAACTCAATGCATCAAGGTGATTCCGCACATTCAGGAGGAAAGCCTGATTTTCATTTTCAGCAAGATCGAAAGCAGTTTGGTATGCAAGCAGAGCATCATCCTGGCAAATGAGAATAAGGTTAAGTTTCAAAAACAAAGGAAATCAGCAAACTGAGAAACTGTCTTGTTTGGCAAAGGGAAAAAAGAGGCATACCTTGCTTCCAGAAATCAGCTTGTCCAAGATGCTTGCAACACTTTCAGGCTCACCCAAGAACATAAGACATTGGCAAATGCTTAAATAATCTGGATTTGGCAATGTCTGATATATTTTGACAAGACATTGTAGAATCTGGAAATACAGAAACAAAATGTTAGATCACAGATGTTTTTCTAATATTTTGTGCACAGTAGTTGTGTGCCAATCACAAGAGGTTGAATCAATTGGCATGATTTATAATATCAATCATCCATAGCATGCCTACCTCCAATCGATATTCGCGGTGACTAACATATTGGTGAGACAGATTGATGCAATATGAAAGAGCTCCATGAAGGTTATCACATCGAGAAATTGCTCCCTCCAGTTTATCCAGTCTCCGGCACTCAACAGACATACCCATGGCCTGTTGATATTTTCCATCAAGAATGCACCTGAAAGGCAACCATGTATATGTGAGCTCAGAGCTGCATTTTTAACAAACCAAGAAACAATGGACCATGAGGAAACTATCATACTTGTCCAGCATCTTTTCCACAATGGCCTCCAGCCTAGGGTCCATAGTTTTTTCTTCCCCAGTGGGCCTAGATTGGATGGCAGCATATTCATCCAAAGCTTTTGCTGAAAAAAGAAACAGGGCAAAGGAGGTAATGTCAACACAGTACTTTTAGCGCTGGTTAATTAACTGGTCATAATGCAGGCGCCAGGCAGTTCCTCACCTAACAGTGTTTGAGCGTAATCAGAGTCATCTGATACATCAAACAAGGGTCCAGCGCCAAGTGCATACGAGAGAGCATCATTTAGCTCGCCCAAGTAGAAAAACACCTTAGAGGCAACTAGTGCTGCAAGTTGCCTCTGGACAAACTCCTCGTCTTCATACAAACTCTCACTGCAAGCGGCAGGGAACAAATTGTGAGAAATACAAGCACAAAGCAAAGCACCCAAGCTTATACCTATACTAATTGTCAAAACTTTATACAACCAATGACCATGATAATAAAGAGAGAAAACGTTTTGGCCCATGTACATCAATTGCAGCAGTCATGAATCATCTTGGTGTCTGTATGGATCCTTCTAAAATGAATGTAACTCCCAGGAAATAAACACCAATTCTCATAAAGCATTTACTCGTTTCTCCACTAGCTTCTATTGAACTGAGGGAGCAACCAATAAGCTAAGGGCAGCTCCCAATTAAACAGTATATAAACACATAGATTGGTGTTACTTTGTGACAGGTTACAGCATTTTATTTTATAAAGAACAAAGTTACCACATTTGATTCATATCCTATCATGACATCTGCAATCTAAAAAGTTCGGGATTTGCTGCCTTAAACAATCTAGAAACCTAGTAAGAAAGTTCTGTTTTTTCAGCAAACAGTGTCCATGAATTGGAGGGCATGAATCATATAACGAGCTCTAATTTCTAAAAATTCTAGGTTTCCAGATACCAACGGCAGCACATTAACCCTCCCAAAACCTCGATCCGAACAGATCGAACCCAGGGTTCCCTATGAAGTCTGAATCGAACTCGACGCGGCGTCGCCGACGCCATCTAGCCGGACCTATCCAGGCGAGCCCGAATCGAACCTAGCCTAACCGAAACTAAACGAAACGCGAGGCGACGGGGCGCCGCAGCACCCGCCGCCGGCCGTGGCGGCGGCAGAACGGGCAAACTGAGGGGGGCGGGAGTGGAGCGCCCGGCTGGGAGACTGGGGAAGGGCGCGAGGAGGAGGAGGAGGGGACTTACATGGAGGAGACGCTGGTGGAGATCTCGTGCCAGAAGGCGTGGACGAGGGAGTTGAGGCTGGAGAGCGCGTGCAGCTTGAGCTCCGGCGCCGGCTCTTGCAGCATCGCCAGCAGGGAGCCCGCCGAGCTCACCATCACCGCCGCCGCAGCCATGTCCTTCTCCGCCGCCTACGGGTACCGATCCGCCGCCCAAGGGTTCGCGACGCCCTCCTGCTGCTCGCCGTTCGTCGAGGTCTGGGTGCGGGGTGCGGCCTTGCTACCTTGCTTGGAGCAGAAGAAGATCGCGGATTCGCCGATTCGATTCTAGGTGAAGGCGGCTCGGGGACCCGGACGTAAATATAAGGGTTTGAGGAGGGCAATTTGGATATGTGTTTTTGTTTTTGCTTCGGAGACGTATTTCTCCTGTATTCCCAGGAAAAAAGGAGACGTATTTCTACTGTAGCTGTAGTGTTGTTGTTTTTTTTAATTTAATATATAAATTATAAAATTGAAATGAATCGACATAGGATACGTATTCTGTACGTCGCCGATTGTGGCAAGCCCGGGTGCGACGCATATATATCTCGTGGAAATTAAAGTGATTTATAATTTTGACCGGAGGGAGTATAATGCATGGTGCTTGTATTTTCACAAGTTGAATCAAGTACTTGCCAACAATTTTTGTAACATGTGTTTACTTCTCAACAGATTGAGGCTTTGAGCCTTTGTCCATATCAGCAATGTGGGAGATAGCTAGGAAACAATTGCAGAGATTTGGGGTCCACAAAATCATTTTACACGCTGTTGTTAGTGCTACACTTTTATTGCACAACAATAAGCATATACTTCCTCCATCCCAAAATAATTATCGTTTTAGACCCTGTTTAGATTTGAAATTTTTTAGCCAAAGTGATAAAAAATTTTGTGGTCAGAATACGCGAAAAATTTTAGGTGTTTAGTTTGGCAAATTTTTTTCTGACACAACTTGGACTGCATGCATTTGCAGTTGTCATTGGTGGGCTTCCATAGAAGTACGTGCACAGTTGCAGCCCCAAAAATTTTTGGTGTGTTTAGTTCCCAAGCCCCAATTTCACAAAATTTTTTCTCTTTGGGCCAAAAAATTTCAAATAAACAGGCCCTTAGGTTTCCATGTCACAAATTCGACTAGATTTACAGAAAATACGTGCTACATTTACATCTCTAAATAAATTTGTTAAAAAAAATATATTGAAAGATCTTTCCAATAATACTAATTACATACTATAAGTATTAATATTTATTTATATATATTTTGTCAAAATTGTTCCTAGAACGACAGTTATTTTGAGACCGAGAGAGTATAGGATTAGTGTTTCAAAATTAAGTACTTCGAATAATTTTACAGAATAACTTTATGGGCTTATGAAATTACACCAAACATCATTGCAGTATGAACAGAGTCATCATCTTTGTAGCAACAATTCAGTCATCAACGGCCCTAGACATCATGCAGCAGTTCAGCTAGCTCAGCCACCAATTGCACCAGCATCTTGAGGCTCCCACTTGCAAGAATTCATTGGTGGCAGTGCCTTGGAACTTTACTACTCACATGCTTCTTCAGAAACGAACATCATATTTCCCTCAAGAAACTAGCATTTGAACCTGGCTCAAATTTCTAAATACAGGAATCATCTCTATTGAAAAAAAAAAGATAAATATGATGCAACCTCTCTGAACATTGTACTCACTGTACAGTCTTCATGCAAGTGTTTTTCCTTCCATGGACAGATGGTTATATCATGTCCCTTGTGTTCAGGTCTAGTTTCTGATGAGAATTCCATTCCCTTCCCTCTGCATAATTGTTTGGTGTGCAACCTAATCATTTATAGTTGCCCTGGAAGTACACCATTTTGTCAAATCCCTTGACACCATAAATAGGAAACAACAAACCAAAAAACAAAAAAAATGCTATACCAACATGATGAACTGTTCCAAGAACTGAATAGGATAGATTGTCAAATATATACAACCATCTGTCCATGAAAATCAATCCCCCTCATTGTTTGGAAACAATTTCCTGTTTACATTTCCTTTGTGGACATTAGCCCAAACTTTCTATGAATAAAGGTTTTATAGTACTCCATGAGTTAACCTTCAGAATCAAATGTTAGGGCAAGAAATGGGTCAAATATGTCTCTCTTTTTAATCACACAATCACAGTATTTAGTCATCGCCCTTTCAATTGCACCCATCCCATTCAGTTCCCTACAAACTGAACACAGAGCTCCATCTATCACCCTTTTTCTTCTAGTAGAAGACCAAATAAAAACGGCAGGACTTTTCTATACTATTTGGGTATTTGCAGTAAATAGGTACTCCCTCCATATCAGTTTTAGAGTTCGTTTTTGAGGTGGGCACGTCCATCAAGGAGTCCTTAATTAGGGGTTAAATAGCTCCGCAGGTGCAATTGTACAAACATCCTTCCTAGCCCGATAGGTGAAGCCACCACACTGCGAGGCTTCAGGTCTGGGGATCCAGCCCTGGATGCTCTGTTGGTTTTTGCGCAAATATTTTTGCATGGGCTTGCATGACGCTCACGAGGAAGCCGAACCGACGGCCACGTCGCTTTGATGAGGGGCAGTCACGTCCAACGGGAGCCTCGAGCGCCGAAACGAATTCTATTCACACAACTCGCCGTCGCTTCAAAACGAACGGTATTGACGATACGGAGGGAGTACTAAATTAAAGAATGTTTTGTTAAAGAACTAAAGAATGTCCAGGGGTGACATATTTTAAATTTGTCTAGTACCATTAACATATAATCAGTATTTCAAATGTAATTCAAGAATTTAATATCAACACAAGAGGTTAAAATACTAACCTTTTCTTCCACCTTGCATAACTTCAATGCACTCCTTGTGGTCACAATAGTGTGCAAGAAATTGAAAATACAGTAAATTGATCAATAGCAAGTTCAGCAAATTGTGTTTGTATCCTTATCATGGTTCAAGAAATGGTTTTTATGTAGGATCACAGCATCTGAAAAGGTGAAAACTGCAAGCAAATCAGGCTAGAGCAATCCAGATAAAATGAAAAGTATACTCCTTTTAGCATGGCGCCAAGTTGCATATAGCCTAAACATGAATCCTTACAAGTGGGCAAGAAGTCTCTCTTAGTCTCTTAGACAGTGCTCAACTCACATGGATAGCAGTTAGGACTTCCTTGTATCTAACAAAAGCCTAGACCTGAAGAGATCCTCATGGGTGCGGAGATAAGGCCCAAGTGGAACCTAAAAGCCCAAGTGG
>Ga0182004_10000099_pt1 | contig 36535 bp, 23 predicted proteins | sample Sormic07211540_1_FD_120479 | JGI IMG/M metagenome (GOLD analysis project Ga0182004, IMG submission 120479) | Endophyte microbial communities from Sorghum bicolor roots, Mead, Nebraska, USA - 072115-40_1 MetaG | ecosystem: Host-associated > Plants > Roots > Unclassified | place: USA: Nebraska...
ACCCTCGTCCACCACCACCGGCTGCGGTCCGGTCATCTCCGAGCAGTTTGGCGTCCTCGTCGACAGCAAGCCCCCGCCGCCGCACCACCACCACCACTTCTTGCCACACTCCTCCTACGGCAACGTGAAGCTCGAGCCCGTCGTCAATTCCCATTACGGCGCGGGAGAGGGAGGGAAGCGAAGCCGGGCGGGATCGAGCGAGCGAGCGCAAAGCAGGCAGCGCGGCGGCGGCGGCGGCGTACGGGATCCCTCGACACCGGTGGTTTCTTCCCAACGGAGAATGGGTCGTGTCTAACCGCCTCGTTGCGAGGGTAGAGCTGGTTTCGTGGAGTAGAAACGATTTCTTCGTTTTACTGTCTCTTTCCTCATTAACTCTTGTGCCACATCATCAAAATGCTGAGTTGTCAACATAATTAATAGAGATAGAAACTACATTTAATTTCCCCATTGGGACTGCCCTAAATGGGACGTTTAGAAGGAGTGATAGGCCGGAAAGCATTAATTAGCATGCTACTCATTGCTCAGGTACAGAGTACGAGAATAGTGATAAGCTTCAGCAGTTATCAGCTGCCTCGCGATCTCCTGACCCTTGGCGTCGACCTGAGCCCTGAGGTGAAACCATGGGGCTCTTGGCGCCGCGGAAAAACGCCGGCGCCTCCCGTTCTCCGGCAGGCAGTCAGGGGCGTCGGCAGGCACCAACCGACCAAGCACCGCCCACAATTCCGAGGCCAGCAGAGCAGGAGCCAACAAAGAGCTGCCTCGTTGCTTCCTTCGCATGCGTAGCCAGCGTCCATTGGTCAAAAACGGCGATTCGGGGAAAAAAAAAACAAGAGGCACGCCAATGGTGTCACCATCTCGAGGCTCCAATTCCACGGGCCACCCGTTGATGACCGCAGCGTGGCTCCCTCGAGTCAAGAAAGGGTGCAGCGCATGAGCCGTCGTCCCTTGGAAAACTTTTTTACCGTCTCGTCAGACTTCAGCAGCAGGCTAGCACTGTGTTGCCTCCTCTGCCGAGAAATTCACTCTTTCCATGAATCCTCATGCGCTTAGTTTCTGCTGGATCGATTAAGGCCCTGTATAGATCCTTTGGCTAAAGATTAGCAATTGAAATGAAGGGGCTAAAGTTTAGCCTCTTGGCCTGTTTGGATACATGCCTAAAAGGTGACTAAAAGGTGAAAGAGAGATGAGAAAGAAAGAGAGTAAAGTTACCTATTAGCGCTTTTATTATCCCCCTCTAGCCTACCTTGCAAGGGCTAATGGGCTAATAGAGGGCTAAAGATTAGCCCCTTCTTTTAATCCTCCTGTTTGGATCTCCAAGGGCTAAAGGATGGTTAAAAGAGGAGGGGTAATCTTCAAAATACGATCAATTAGGTCCTAACACACGGAAAACGAGCTTTCTTCAAAAGACAGCCAATTCTAAGACAATTCATGTCATTGTTCCAAGCTCAACACTTTTGCATTAGCAAACCTGAGAAAAGTTATTGCTGTTAGAGCATCTCCAAAAGTATTCTATTTTTTTTCTTCCTGAAAACAGTGTTTTTCAACCCGAAAAAAGTTATTGAGAGAAAAAAAATCTACCTCACAAGAATTTCTAATAAATCACTTTCAATAAATCAAAATATTGGCACCACAAGGGCTTTTTTCCCACACGACATCGCAGGGTCAGCGCCAAACCTTCGGTGCTGTTCAGCAAACTGTTTTTTTAGTTTATGCTGATGCTAATTTATTATAAGAGAAAATATTATTTTATTACTAACTGATTTGGCTGTTAAGCTCAAACAAATGGGACGCCGCCTCTCTGCTGGTCACTGCTACCTGCCAGCCGGCCGCGCCCTCCTCCCAGAGTAATTAGCCGTAAATCTTTTACGGATTCTGAAGTTTCCCAGCTAGAGATTAGCAGAGCGACATGAGTAACTCAATCACAGGCGTTGCAGTTTCCGTCATCGAAATGAAAAGGATACTTATCCATCCCTTGCGCCTGCAGCAAGCTGCAAAGAGAGCGCTAGCTTAGCTTGTTGGTCAATGACATCGAGTCCAGGCAGCAGCAGGCTCGAGCATGAGACGGAGAAACGCCCATGGCTGCTGGATGGCCTTGTAAGGCCTGACGTGGTACTATACTAATATAAAGAGAGGGATAATAAAAGTTTTATGTGAACCTCTATGGCACCTTGCCTTCCAGGCACTCCTGACAGAGGTGTTTCTGTTCTACAATCGGATTCGTCACCACCGCCTTCGTCAGGCACCTCGGAGAGGTGGAGCTTGCGGCTGTCAGCGTTGTCGAGAACATCTTGGATTCCTCTGCTTATGGAGTCCTGGTGCGTTCAATCTTCCGATAGCTAGCAGCAAGCGATGCAATGGTTTGCTTGTGATTGATTTCCTGATCTTGCTCATGTTGAGCCATACATACATAGGGATGCAAGTTCCAGGAGAAATACCATGTAATTAATTTAGAGGAGAAATAAACCAAGCTAACTTCCTCGAAAAGCGCCAATGGTAGGTTACCCACTTAACCGACCTTGTGACACACCATAACCATTTGTTGCCTCGAACACGAACCATGCAAACTTCAGTTCTGTAGAATCATTATTCATGTGCTTCAACATTTCTGTCAAAGGTTTTACGAAAATTTTGTACACTCTTTTGGGGCCTTGTCATCGAAAGAGGGGGCCAGGGTTCAGTTAAATTTACAAGCTCGTTACTGGTCTATCACCAGCATTAACATCATGAATGCTCCGCAAAAGAAAGGGAAAAAGGAGTAATTGTGAAATGATCACAGATTTAACGAACAAAACTGTATGAGGTTCCTTATTTCTTCTGAAACTGACCAAGAATCATGGCCTAGGCGTGAATGACAATGGACTGCTAAACTTGTCCAGCAAACAAGGTGATAAAATGAAGGGTCATGTACTCCTCATTTTGAGCGGAACTTGCCACTGACCGACTCATAAGTTGGCATGTTCAGAACTGCAGAATGCAGGCGATAGGTCAGAAACATTCTAGTTGAATTCTAGTTGATATCGCACAATGTAAAGTTAGTTGATGTCGCACAATGTAAAAGTGACTAGCTGTCACTTACCGTTTCCATGAGATGCCATTGTCAATGGTGATGAAATGATCTTTTCAGCAACAGATGTTACATCTTTCAGAGTAACACCGTCAATAGCCTTGAGAAGGTGCTCAGCAGGTTTCCTGCAGGGTTTTATGAAGCATGATTAGGTGGACCAGTGAGCATGATACAGAGATAACAAAATAGAAAAGCATCAGAAGTTGAATATATCTTTCATTGACATAAACATAATAATAACATCCATGAACATAATATCTACAATAGCAGCAGGAAACATTTGAAATATAATCTCTCTGAAGCAATATCATGACAGCATCCTGTTGTGACCTCTAAGGGAATAGAATCACAGCTAAAAGGTGAAATTATCACAGCACTACAGCATTCAAAACACATTACCTTTCACCAAATGCCAAAACTTGGCGCCCCATGTCTTCTGTTAGTGATGCCTATGAGTTTCAATTATTCGAGTGAACCATCAGCAGTCACAGAAATGTATAACATTTCGTTTTAGCAAAAGAGAAAAATATTTGAAACATTCCTATATACCTGCGATTCCAGGTTCGCCAGTATCGCTGATTTAGCTGAGGCTTTAGCACGGTCTAGTTGGCTTTGGTCAACTGTAATGAGAATAAATGAAGTTCCAGGCAGGCAAGTAATCTAACTAACAGGAGCCAACAGCCAAGATAGGATAGTTGGGATACCTTGTCCTGGAGTTGCAAGGGAAGTGAGCTCTCTGGCTGCTAGGTCAATAGCTTTAGGAACAAATGATGCATCCTGATTATGAGATAACACTTTGTTATGATTTGTATTTGAAATATAAACTATGAACACTATGTTTATTTCTGTAACGATTGTTTTAACTCCTCCAATGAGTTTGCTATGTTTATTTCTGTAACGATTGTTTTAACTCCTCCAATGAGTTTGCTATGTGATGCTGTAAGCATGGTTTGAGTTTTCACACAGAAAAGGATAACATATGTACTGTAACAAGTTAAGTGACCATTTCCTCCCAAAAGGTACATATGATGACATGAAAATGACTACATTATGCATTACTAGCAAGCTTGTGAATTTAATACTTACAGTAGATGTATGGATTCCAAAGATGCCAGTATTACTGTGAACGTCCTTGAAAGCAGAGATTGACTTGATCTGATCAAATTCATTTACTAGATGGTCTGCACAAGCCACAAAGCACACCTCAAATTCAGGGATTGGTATGATCCCACTAATTATATATAAAGACAAGCAACATAAATACATCCTGACTGCTTCGACTTGTTAGAATATTTTTTGTATTCATAGTGCTTCACATTATGGTAAAGATCTACACTAGATGAAATGAACATAAAAGAACAGTTATGGTGCAATCAGAACTAGAACAACTAAACCTTTAGTGCACTTGTAGATGACACTACTAGATGAATAATACTTCTCCAACAGTGTGAAAGTTGAACAATATATTTTACAGTTTGTGTTGCTTTGTCCTATAAGATCTTGATAAAGAATAACCAATTCAGGGTGAGCGGTATCAATATAGTACAAACTGGGAGCAAATCCTATTTGAATTATTAATAGGTCAGATTGTTGAACAACTTCATAATACTGATATCATCATCTATCCAAGTCTCCTAATGCACCAACAGTTTCTCAAAAGAATAAATAGTGTCTGGCATGCTAAAGCGTAAAATATAAACATCTGTTCTACTTACTTAGACGCGAATGCAACCCCTTTCCTTGCCTTCCCCAAGAAAATTTGCCACCGCCACCCAGAAGTGTCTATAAAAGATGTAGAGCCCTTAGTTAATAAAACATTCAATTTGCATGCCTTGTTTAGTAAAATAGTGAATCTCTCAACAAACTGCCTAATGAACCTGAAGAACTGATACGGTCGCAAAATCACCTGAAGAACTGATGCGGTCACAAAATCTTTTTCTTTGAGCCAACCACTTGGGACCTCGAATGCCAATGCAACATCTGTGTTCTATTTTGCAAGACAAAGGCGAAAGTAAGGATAGAAATCTAGGTGACGAAAGTGGTTAGATAAGTGACCTGATGAATGGACTGAATCCTAATGCCTACCGATGAATCTGCACTTTTTTTGTATTCGCCACCTATGTAAGTAGATTTTGGCCTTGTTGTTCCAGATACACTGGGAATGTCAGACAGAAGGGGCCCAGCAATAGATACCAATTCTTCATGGTCAACACCTGATGCAGCTAGAACAATGCGGGGAGCAGTGTAGTTCTCCTGATAGCCATGCAACAAAGGTACAAATAACATGTCAAAAAGGATACCAGGACATAAAGTACTAAAAAAATTCTGAAGATGAGTCTCACAATTATAAATTGCTCCAGGACATCTGAATTCAATCTGCTAATTGCATATTCTGATGCAATTAGTGGGTTTGCTAAAGCACCAGAATAGCCAGTAGAATGAAGAGCCTCCAAAAGGAATTTTTCAGGATTACTTGATGATTTCACAAGCTCTGCCTTTAGCCTCAAAATCTGAAAAGGAAACATGTCACTATGTCAGCAAAGAACATGATACATTTATCTAAAACAGACATGTGGAAGGGGATGACACCAAGATGAAATACCTGTTCCTTGACCTCCCAATCAAGAAAAGCAGGGTTGCGTACACAATCAATAAGCACCTCAACCATTTCAGGCATGTAAGTCTTCAGGGCCCTGTAAGTGTAGCTCATCATCTCACGGCTAGCAGATGCTTTGGCAGTGCCACCTATTGCGTCAATTTCACGCACAACCCGCAATTCGCTCCTGTTGGCAGTGGTTGCGAAGGCCATTGTCTTCACCAGTTGACTGGCGCCTGTTGTTTCAGGTGCTTCATATACAGAACCACAATCAACATAAACTCCAACAGAACAAGATGATCCCTGAATAGGAAATAGAGAACACCCTATTATCATCAGCTGCTGGTGAGGGCATGGATGGAACGAGTAACCATATAAAAACAGAGAAGACATACTGCAGATGTCTCAGAGGCTATTTTAACACCATTGGGAAGTGTTGTGACTATTGTCTTGCCAGCCTCCACATGATCAGGTAGCGGAGGAGGAATAGTCACTCCCGGAAGTGCAAAATCTGGAGGAGGTATTTCATTTGAGCGTGCACCAGTCAACCAGGTCCAGAAGCCACCAGATGACCCTTGTGCAACACTTGTGCTGGCACACCTGATTGCAACATTCATCATTTGAGCATCTGCCCCATGCCTCTGAAATAAAAGGAAAGAACCTTTATTACAGTTCAGTGGTCAAAGCCGTAAAGCTTCATACGAACACCCCGAGAAAATCGTGCTAACTCTTTGTTTATTATTACAGTAAAGGTATGCTTGCAGAGCAATATTCTTGTGTAAGGAATCAGAATGACGGAGTTTAATACATCCTCACATAAAAAAAAGGTTGTCTACATAAAAAATCGTGGCTCTATCTTCTGTCTATAAACAGACATGAAAACTAGTATCATAAGTGGCAATGAATGATCGAATGAAATGAAACATTCTTCAACATCGCACTGCTTGTTAACTAAAACAGCATAAGCATGTGATCATGAGAAGTAAACACTGGTGGTTTAAGGAGATCAAGCGCATTTTCAGTCAAGACTTGTGAGAAGTAACTAGGTTTTTCGAAACCATATATTTCAGTTGATCCATCCATCATAACCAAATGATAAAGGGTCAGTGTCGGACAGAAACCAAGTATTAAAATGGAACCCAATTCTAGCATGGATTAAAAGTGTATTATGTTTAATAGACTGACAGGATGGTTCAGGGATCAAGCAACTAACACGACCCCTTGAGAACAAATGATCAGCGCGGACTTAGCAGACCTCACCCTACGCCAGTTTTCATGCCTTCACAAACATCCGCAGAAGCACAGATTCCACTTGCTCCCCACAGCCCACATTCACATAGCAATTCTACAAACAAGCTAGAGGCCACTCAACATCGCATCTCAAACAACCATGTTCCCAATTCAACAGACGACAGGACATGACAAACATTCAAACAACGATCGGCACTTGCAACGCCAGAAATGCCCCCTCAGCTCCGAGTCTCACGCATCAAGCCCGCGCGCGAACAAGTCCCCGACAAGGACTGAAGGATCCACAGCCTCGCGACGCGACCACAAGCGACGCCGCTGCGGATCGGCGAATCGCGCCCAGATCTACCGGAAATGGAAGGAGCCAAGGAGGTCAAGGCAAGGTAGGGTTCCAGGCGTGGGCGGCTCACCTTGAGGGCGCCGAGGCCGGAGGCGACTCGGTACATGGTCGCCGGTTCCTGTGGCCGAGTGGCTCTATGGAGTCGTCGCCGGCGGCGCCGAGGAGGCAGGGATGGAGCAACCAGGAAGGAGATGGCGACAGGCCGTGACGTGAGACAAGTGGACGGCAACGAATCGAACTCACTCTCGAGACTCGAGACTCGAGAGGGTTCCTTGTGCATATCGAGCGAGACTGCGAGAGAGGCCGTGCATGTGCGGCCGGCCCACTCACTTTGGGCCTAACAACGTGGCCCATATAGGCCCAAATCTGTTAGTTTCTGATGGGCCTGCCGGCCATCACATTACACCACATCACGCGTGAACCGCCGCGCCGTGCACGCCGAGATGGGGCGAGGCCATCACCGCCGCCGCTTGCTGGCTCCACCGTCTTCGGTGCCGGTGGCGACGCGAGGGCTGGGCCACAGCATGCGGGAGGACGGTCGCGGTTCGCCTGGCGCAGCGACTGATGCCGATCGCTGCCGGGTGTACAGTGAGACGCGCAATCGCCCCGCAGCGGCGCAGCATCCGGGATGGCGCCGAGCAGGTGAGTTGTTTGCTATAGATTGCCGATTAGGGATTTCGTAGCCTGCTTTGTGCATCCGCTCTCAGCATATCAACTTTCTGGCAGAAAGCTTCAGCAACTTGTAAAGTAGTATCTCGTTAATTTCGTTGCATTTGCCTATGTGTTTGGCGCGGGTGTTCTATCATCGGAGTAGATTGCTCTCAATTCCATCCATGACAGAAAAGTGGAGAAATTACTTCCACGGGTTCGCATTCAGTGAGTGCCAAACTGCCAATAGGTGAAGGTGAAAATACGCTAGGCATGCGCATAGCTTCGATCACCTGCTCGATGAAATGCCGGTGTCAGTTCATAAATAGCAGTTGCAGCGTTGCAGCTGGCTTGCATTTTTTTCCCCGGGCCCTCTGAAGATTTGCTCGTACAAGGCTGTCAGATGGTCCATTGTGCTTTTGTTGGGCTGTTTGTGTATGCGTTGGACATAAGCATGATGATATGGGCCAAGTGCCCAAGTTGCCATGGGCAAATCGAGATTTTGGCAAAGAGTTTGGTGCATGAATAGGGTTGGTATATGCAGGTGATTGGTCGTTGTGAGCGTAGGTACAGGGTCGTTGGTTGTTTGAATCGTACTTTGTGAGCAGTTAGTGCTGTTGATCGGATCACGATATCGTATCCGGTAGACGGCACAGATCAGGCATGCAAACTGTGCCAGGTCTAATGCGTTGTAGTCCTCTGTAGCTGAAGGCGGTATGGTTTTTACTGAAACTAAAATTCAGTGTTTGTCGACTTGTCGTTGCATAAGCGGTAGCTGGTAGCGAAAGGTTGCTAGTTAGCTAGTCTATTGATGTTAGTTTCATAGAGTCGATGTAAATCACCTTTGCCAATGGTCAATTGGTTACTCCAAAGTCCAAACACACCTCTCATCACTTCCTACGTCGTAAGTCTGACAAAATGGCACCCAATTCTGCCATTTGCTGATGATGCGCATGTGGAGCAAAACAGATAGTGCAGCTGTTCGTTTCACTATGAGCTTTCATGAATTCCTTACTCTTTTGCTAACCATATTGGGATCCAAGGACTAGTGATCTTCATTTAGCTGTTATGTTAATTAGCTCCTTCAACAAACCTTTTCTACACCCCTGCTTTGTCTGGACCTTAACATATACTGTACCTTGAAGAAACCCAGCTGATCACACCCAGTTGTAGGGAAAAAAAGCAGCTGATGACACATCCAATGGCTTGATCACACCTTCTATGTTCCCCAATTTTAGAACTCAGATTCACAACATTCTGAAGTAGCTGATGCATACACCTGGAAAACAGTGCAGCCAGTGACATGTAATCGTTTATGACAGGCAAAAATGGGCGGCATCAGTATTGATGTAATCGCTTATGACAGGCAAAAAACAGCCAGTGACACCTTCTATCTCTGTTTTTTAAATCGCTTACACATCTCACTGCATTTCCTCATTCATGTATTGATGTATGTAATGTCGCTTCTTCCCATAAAGCCGCAGCTGTTTCAGTTTGATCATCTAATGATTGTTGCTTCCCCTTTTTGTCCAGTAGGTATACAAATACACTTAAAATAACCATCAAGGGGAAGAAAGAAGCATGTGCCTGTTGAAGCTCGTGCCTGATGATGTTGGAAAGTCCTCATGGCGCATGGGAGGGGGACCTGTGCTGTCTGCCTGCCCCAAGTGCCGAGCACGACCAGAGCAGGTGCAGTGCGAACAGCAGCACGCATGGTACTTATCATATACGACCTCGGCGTCCCGTGCCGCCTGCCTCTAATCTATACTCTATCCGCTGTCGTCTTCGCGTGGCATGCAGGCTAGCCGGTGATCAACTGTAAAAACCGCGACGCGCCAACACTCTGTTCCTGGAGCTGATGGCTGTTCCCATCTTCCTATCGCCCTGGTTTAGTAGGTAGGTGCATATCTGATGTCACGGAATGTGTAAAGAGGTCGATAACCCGACCTGTTTGACTGATATTGCTCTATGTGTGCACAGGTTGCGCCACGCAGAGAAAGCTGCCTGTGACCGTTGAACAACGCGTCTGCTCTGCTACATCTATTATATTGATTCAGGTGAACGGTCGGGCTTCAGAGAGATGGCAGCTGCTGCATCCATCGATCCAAGATGAATGAAGAATGACAATCCACAGCTTCACCAGGTACCTCTCTACTTCACTCACGCTAAGAGCCTAAGCTACAGATCAGTCAAATGCATGACAGCATGAGTACATACATTCTGCTAACTAGTAACTATTACTCCTGCATTACTATTTATTAGCCTTTCTGGGGTGTTGCTTTCAGCAAAGCCAGGAAAAAGAACATATTACACACACTGCGGTTTACAGTGCACTCATGGCATCAGGATACGTATTTGCTGCGACTTGAGCATCAGCGTTTGCGCGCCCACCAAGCAAATTGGATGGCAATTATTGCGTGGGTGGCGACGGATCCGTCGGTTGGCCAGAACCGCGACTCCAAGTGTATGTACGCACAGTCGTACACCGGTACGCAGACCTCTCCTCTCCCTTCCGAAACAACTCTCGACCGACCTGCTGGCGTGCTTAGTCAAACGTGATTAGCCCTTGTTGCTGATTAATCAGTCTGAACATTTATGAGCCCGGGGCCGGACGAGGTGTCACTGCTGCATATCACTGTGTGTGTCTTGACAGACGACAATGAGCAGGGGGCCGAGGGACATTAAGTTAACACGAGCGAGACGACGACGACGACGCACGGAACGATCGCCGCCGGCCGCATGCGCGCGCGGCTGCTCCGTCCGATCGGCCGCGCGCGCGTCGTCCCGCGAGACGTCGTGTCGGCGTTGGGAGGGGTTGTCAGGTCATAATGGCCTGATTTGTTTGCCCATGAGAGGCACAATGCAACACACGGGGAGGTGGACTGGTCGACGAGATCGCTTGGATTGCCCTACCTACCTTGGCTTTCTACTCTTGTTTTTTCATCATATATATATATAAGAAGAAGAAGAAGAAAAATCCGGTTCTCGCTCTTTTCATGGGATTGGATGGAGTGAGGCGGAAGGGAAGAGAAGGGGCAGCACGTAGCAGACCAGGGCCGGGACCTGCTGCTGGTGTCCGTCCAGGTGTTGTTGTTGAACAACCCAAGCAGCTGGCCCTTTCTCGCCTTCGGATGCCGACGACGTTGTGGCGCCGTCGCGGTCGCGCTCTCAGTCCCACGTGGGGACAAGCCAAGCCTACTCAGGACTTGTTTACTTTCCAAAAATTACCTAAAAAATTTTAAGATTTTCAGTCACATTGAATCTTAAAACACATCCATAGAGCATTAAATATAGATGAAAAAAACTAATTACACAGTTTGTCTGTAATTTGCGAGACGAATCCTTTAAATCTGGTTAGTTCATGATTAAACTTATTTTAAATAAAAATAAAATGCTACCGTACCTGAAACTAAATTTTTTTGTCAACCGAACAAGTCTTTAACCTAGACCTTAGGCATATGATACCTGTCCGTCCGAGCAGGGTGGCCCACCCTATGGCCCTCTGCGAGTGGGGACACCACCAGCCCTGCCGCTGGTCTGGTCAGGTTCATGCTCTGTTCTGCCGTCTGGGGTCTCCGTCCATACATGACAGCAATGGGAGGGGAGCCACAGGGATAGCTGAACGGTGTGGTGCCGGACCGGGCAAGTGGCGCCTGGGCCCCAGTTGTTCGGACTTCGGACAACCAGTCGATTGTGATCTTTGCCTTGTGCATTCAAGTTACAGGTACCATTGAAGCCCACGCACGCAGATAACGCGGGCCTGCAGTGTTCCTTCCCGTATTTCCTTGTGCTAATTCTGAACATCAGCCCTGTTAGAAGTGCAATCTTGTCCGTACGGTGGGATCACATTCCATCGCCAATAGTTATCATTGGATCCACTCAGTTTTCTAAAAAATTATCCACTTACAAATACATAAATTAGCCACTTCAGTTCCCATCTTAAACACATAAAGGAGCCCCCTAAATTGCACCACCTATCATTATGAAAAATAATTTAAAATAGCCGTATAAATTTACATGTAAGTTACGCGCATATCTACCATTAGAAAGGCAATACAAAGTAACCCCTAAATTTGTTTTTTAGTTACCCGCATCTAAAAAATAATATAAAGTAGTCCCTTTAATTTGTAACTACATTGCCCACTTCTGTAGTTATACAAAATAAATTGAAATATCTTTCGAATCTATTTCTAGATATCCATATAATCTAAAATATTTTAATAGTATATGTTCCCAATCTCACACTTTTAATTTGCCACCGTTAAAAAATGAAAGTGAGATAAATGTTATATGATAGATATGTTGTGGACCAAGTAAACATGTTGTGGATTGTGATCCGTCGATCGAGTTATTAGTATTAAAGCAAACTTCTCTTTTTTCCGTGTGCAGTATTTCTCCCACATTTTCTTGTGTGCTACTTTTGAACATCAGAATCAGCACACAAGTGCACTCTTGTCCGGGATCTAATTGATCACATTCATGAAAACTCCTCTTGATTATCAATGAAGTTCCTTATCCAGAGAATTAAAAAAGCATGCCAGATTTTTTTTTATTACCACCAAAAATCCACATGTCACGGGGACAACCGGACAAGGAGATGTGGCAAGATTCTCTTTGGCAGACTTGCTTGCCCGTAGCTTCTATCGTCTGCTGCTGTGCCACAACTTTTGGTAAGATACGCAAAAATGCTTAGGTTCTAACCGATGGAAGCATTCTCCATTGCCTGAAAAACTATATAGGCCATGCGTATTCTGGATGCATAGAAAATAATTAGATGAATGTATTTGTCTCTTTTATCCTCGGCTAGTGGTTTAATTTGAGTTAATTTCTAGCTCATTACAATGCATTTTAGTGTTTAATAAAAAGCTTACATATCTATAAAAGTTCATGAATTTTGGATGTTTGTAGGAGAAGCTAAGGTTGCTCCTTTTGTCCAGGCATGCGATGCAGCAGGCGCGCATATTTTTTATGTGCTCTACCCTCTATACCCAGTTTGTAGTACTACTATTATTCGAGGTGTTGGGGTCCATCAAGTGTTGTACTGCTCCATTTGCCTTGGGTAGGAAGCAAGCTCTGGGATTCACCTCTCTCTCTGTCCAGCTCCAGCATCACGCACTCTCATGGCAAAAAGGATCATCATTTGAGCACAAGGCCTCCTCCATATGCCCATGTGAGACCTCTTATCTCTGTTATATCTTGCTCCTGCAATTTGCAAACTTCATTATTGTGCAGTGGAAAGAAATTTCCCCTTTCCATCATCCCATGCATGCAATGCAAGCTAGAGAAAAAAAAATAACAAAAATGACAAAAAATATTTCCCTTGACCAATGCTCACATGTTTACTTTATGTGAACCGTGATTATTAGTCCCTTTTCTTACATTGTGCACTGGATAACCTAAGGCCTTGTTTACTTCCAAAAAATTTTACAAAATAGGAATAGTAACAATTTCGTTTGTATTTGACAAATATTGTCTAATTATGGACTAACTAGGCTCAAAAGATTCGTCTCGTCAATTCCAATCAAACTGTGCAATTAGTTTTTATTTTCATCTATATTTAATACTCCATGCATACGTATAAAGATTCGATGTGACGGGAAATCTAAAAAATTTTGCAAAATTTTTAGGTAACTAAACAAGGCCTAAGTGGTTTACTCGTTGCTGATGTCAGATACCCAGATTTGCGTGTTAGCATGCATGCTAACCTTGAGCCTACTGGCTAGATAGTAGTAGATACACAATCTCTCTCTCTCTCTCCGCGTGGGAGTGAGTGCAGTGCAGGGTGTGGAATCTGCAGTAACAGCTGTGGTGTGGTGTGGTGAGGCAGCAGTTCTTCATGTCTTTTGCTTTTGCTTGTCCTAGCTTGCCAGCCAGACAGTCCCTGAACTTTGAAAGTCTGAAAGCCCAATAAAAAAACACTTGCATCAACAGTAAACGTCTAAGGCAAAGGTGCATGCCGCGGCACCATCTTACGGGCAGTTTAATTATAATTAATCAAGCATAGATGAAAGGTGTCCATGTCTTGTGTCGTGCTTAAGCGAGAGAGAGAGAGAGAGAGAGAGATAGAGAGAGCTTGGGAGGAGAGGGGCCCTTTAACTTTTCCTCAAGGGCTAGGGGGTGGGCTTCAGTTAAAGTAGGCAGGAATTCTGCTCTCATGTATTAAACCGGTGAAAGCAGCTGCCTGCCTGCCTCGATTTTTTTATATGTACCCCTCTCCCTCACTGCTCGCTCTCTCCTTTGCACCCCTAGTACTACTGCTCCTCCGACTTGCTCTTCGGTTTGCTTCTCTTACCTTCGTTCCCTTGCTTGTTTCGATCCGATCCATCTCGCGTTCTTGCTGAATTTTGCTTGATGACCATATATATGTTTGTTTGATTTTACTTTGCAGCGCAGCAAGACGGAGAAACAAGAATCATCCCTCGCCTATTACTACTACTCATGCATGCGCACTGCCTCCTGGTGCCGCGTATGAACCAGACATGAATAGGGGGCACAGCAGCAGCTCCAAGCTCATCAACGAGAAGCTCGAGGAACACCGGATCTCCACCGCGAAGCACTGCCCCCACTGCGGCGAGAAAATCGACAGCAAACCGGTGTGTAGCATGTGTCAACTACTGTCAAGTTGACAATTTCGTTTTGCCTTCATATCTATCTATCTATCTATGAGTGCGCACAGTTGCACCTCCTCAGCTAGCATCAGTACCATGAGACTTGGTGGTGCAACTTGTTTTGATGGAATTAATTGCTGCAAGAAGGATTGGGTGGGGCTGCCGGCAGGCGTCAAGTTCGATCCAACTGACCAGGAGCTGATCGAGCACCTCGAGGCGAAAGTGAAGGATGAAGGCTCGAGATCTCACCCTCTCATCGATGAGTTCATACCCACGATAGATGGGGAGGACGGCATATGTTACACCCACCCCGAGAAACTTCCAGGTGAGCGAGGGAGCTCTCTAATAAGCTAGGCATGAGCAGAAATATTTCTGAACCATATACTTATACAGACATATTCCTGGCTTTTGGAGCTTTGCTTTTCATGGGGTGATATATTGTATGTTGGGATTGTTTCGCCATGAATTATGTGCCATGGTTTGGATTTGGGATATGGCATATATTCCCTTGTTCTCGATGTGCTCTACTCTCTATTCTTAGTGTTCTCTACATGTGCTCTTGGGTAGGAGTATATGCAAAGAGAATTATTGTTTATGGAAAGTTGTGCCTACCCTGATCTACCTCTCTCTTCTCTGTCATGATGGTAAGATGCTTCTGAAGTTTCCAAATAGGTTTCTTTCCTTTCTTTCTCTTATCTTTTCCAGAGGTTTGTTGCATCTTTCAAGAAACACTGGCCACCCACCCAGCTCTCAGTTTCTAACACAGTTCTTGCATCTATATATGCCTTGCATGTGCTGATGATCATCATCAGGTGTGACGAGGGATGGCCTAAGCAAGCACTTCTTCCACCGGCCGTCCAAGGCCTACACGACGGGCACGAGGAAGAGGAGGAAGATACAGACGGAGTGTGATGTCCACAAGGGCGAGACGAGGTGGCACAAGACTGGAAAGACGCGGCCCGTGATGGTGAACGGCCGGCAGAAGGGGTGCAAGAAGATATTGGTACTGTACACTAACTTTGGCAAGCACCGCAAGCCGGAGAAGACGAACTGGGTCATGCACCAGTACCACCTCGGCGACCTAGAAGAGGAGAAGGAGGGGGAGCTGGTGGTGTGCAAGATCTTCTACCAGACACAACCCAGGCAGTGCAGCTGGTCCTCTGATCGGGGCACCGCCGCCACTGCTGCCATGGCAGCAACGACGATGGCGGCGCAGGAGCAGCATAGGAGGGATAGTGGCAGTGGCAGCTGCTCGTCTAGGGACCACGAAGTGTCAGCGACATCGTTCCCGGCCGGATACACAGTCACCACGGCCGTCGAGATGCAGCAGCATATGAAGCAGCCTGCGGACCATTTCAGCTTCGCGCCTTTCAGGAAAACCTTCGATCAGGAGGTAACAACATAACTACCATTCTTCTTCATTAGCTCTGTATAAGTACATATACGACTGGTTGTTTGTTCTTTGAGAGGACTGGGCCGGGATAGAGTCAAAGTGTGTATGTGAAACTGTTGCTGGTTAGGTTGGGGAGAACATCATGCAGATCAGCATCGATCCATTCCCATGCACCCATGCATGCTTCTGCTTTATTTTCCTGTATTTTTCTTTTGGTATATGGATATATCTACTTTCTGTTTGATTAGATGAGCTTCCTAGCTTGTTGCATATATATGCATGGGTGTCTTGGTAGCTGACCAAATGTAGGACGTGCCAATCTAAAGCAAAAGATGAGCTACACATCAGAGTATGGACCCTTTTAAGTAGTTCGAGTCTCACATCATTTTACTCATATTGCAAGCAACCCCATGAACCATCCAGGCATCCACCCACCGTGAAAGCAAAAACTACCAATAAATTTCCTTTGAATAATTGGTGCGTCTTATTCTCTTATTCGCGAAAAAAGATAGAGCGTAGTTAATTATGTAAATAGAAAGTAACTGTACATGTGTGTATATTCTGACCGCTAATAAGATCAATACGCGTGTTTGTACGGAGCAGGTTGGTATAGGTGGTGATCAGGTGCCATCTAATCAGCTTGGACGATCAGAGCCGCATCATGCCGGCCAGGGGCAGCAGCCACACGGTCCAGTGCTCTCGACGACGACGGCCGTGCCTGCTACAGCTTTCCTGATCAGTAGGCCATCGAACCCCGTCTCGACTATAGTGCCACCTGAAATGCAGCACGCATCGGTTGTTCTCGATCATGATCAGTTCCATGTGCCAGCAATCCTTCTCCATCACCATGACAAATTTCAGGTGATTAATTCATATTGGCTTATTTTATTTCTTTCATGCATCTGCGAGAGAAAAAAGTAATTAAGGTGGCCTTGCATATTGGGCTTGTAGTTGGATTCTGCACTCAAACTAATTTGGAATGGCCAAATTGCATGCATGCGTGTCTTCTTAATTAACATGTCTCAGTTAGTTGTTGTTTTCCATCCCATTTTCAAATTAGTAAAAACCATGTGGCACCTTTTTCCTCCTTTAATTGAATGCTGGCGTGTATTGCTCATTCTTCTTTTCTTTCCTTTTTTAGAAAAGTATGTTTTGTTACCAAAATGGAAATGTTAAGAGCCTTGGAGTGGCTGTCTTTGCTTTCTTGTCTACACAATCCTAGCTAGCACAATATATTTTTCTGATAGAAAAACTAGTAGTATATTGTTTTATAAAAAAAATTCTAGATAATTTTGGTACACAACCATCAAGGTTTTCTTACAGCACATCGTGTATAAAGTCACAAAAATCTTTTCGGTTCTAATATTTGCACTATTTTACATATACATGTGCAATAAATCACAAAAACATACTTACTGTTTTTGTATGTGTATTTAATATTTCACTCGTACTCTTTAGTACTGAAATCACCTCTGTGCATCATGCCTGGAAAATGTATACCTGAATGGCACATTAAACTAGATCTATACATATAAAGAATGTTCAAATTTCTATGTTTCACTCCCACATACACTTGTAATTCAGCCCCATGATGTTTTTTGTTTGAAGATATTGATGCAGCACCAACCATTTTAGTATCATATCCTTGGAGATTTCATTTGATTTAAGTCCAATATGGACGTACATATTGGCCTAAGCTTGTAATGAATGAACTGTTGTTCCATAGCCATATAATCTTTCCAATAGTTCCTTTAGCTTTTAGCTAGCTTGGTTCTTTACTGAAACACTGCTTTAATTATTTTGTTTACAAGAACACTGCTTTAGCTATTGTTCCATTTTAAACATTATTATAACAAAGAACATGCAACAACAGCCTCAGCACCAACAGCATCAGCCACAACAAAAGCTTGACCGCAGGTCTGCCGGCTTGGAAGAACTGATAATGGGATGCACGTCGTCCACAAGCACGAAAGGGGTAAGCTAACTTCTTTCAGTTCTTTTTAAACCGTGTGCAAACGTGTGAAGTAGTAGAATCAACATCACAACGATACATGATTAGCGTTAGGCTCTTATATGTCTGAATAATCATGCATACGAACATTATCTTTCACGTATATTGTGCTTATTATTATGTTACTTTTAAATTTTCTCCCTAATAAGATACTCCATCCAATTTTGATCTTTGTATAACCTGTGGGCAGCGAGACCAAATAGTGTGCATTCATGTTATATTGATTATTTTGTATGTATAGGCAGCAAAGCTGCATGCATGTTCTCATGCATGCGAGGTGAGGGATAGGCGGATAGCCTACGAGAAGAAAAGACTGTACCAGGGGGGTCCTGAGGAAACTTCACTGTGGGGTCCCGTAGTCTCTTTGTCGTTCTAGCATTCTGAAACTAGCCCTCACCATGACAGCTTTTTTCTCCCATTTGGTTCCCTATTTATATTGGTTATTTATTTAAGGTGCTTTTACAGCATGCATACGAGAGAGAGAGAGAGAGATCTGTAGACTGTAGTGTGTGTGTGTGAGAGAGAGAGAGATCTGTAGACTATAGTGTGTGTGTGTGTGTGTGTGTGAGAGAGAGAGAGAGAGAGAGAGAGAGAGAGAGAGAGAGAGACTGTATAGTCACAGTGAGTAGAAGAAACATCATGAATATCTGCAAACAAGGACCACCCTTTGCTTTGCTTTTCGGTGCCAAAGGAGAGACCAAAGACCAGAGTAAAAACAAGTCCATACTTTCCTTGCTTTCATGACCATATACGTGAAAACGAGGGCTTTTTCTCCGTGTCGGTAGCCTCCTCTCTTTTCAGACTATAAGAGTTTTTTACTGTTATCTCTTCAGAAAAGTGCCAAGGAAAAGGGGGCAATATCATTTGTGTCTTCTCTTGCACTGTTTTTTTATGAGTGGGTTCACACGAAAACCATGCATGCACATGCTCTCTGTTACAGTCTTCCGGGATATGATAGTCTTGTCAAGATATCAGTTTAGCTGTATACTATAGAACACCCTGATGATTAGAAGCGAAGCTATATTGCATGGTCTAACAGTTATGTCATGTTGAACGTACGTAAATAAGGAACTAGACAGTTAGAAAATATACTACTGCTTATGTCGATCTTGATCATTCATACATGTACATATATGTTGCATTATATTATTCACCGCTAGCATATGCTCTCTCGCTCTTTCAAGCGAGATTACCTTTTGCACTTGTTCAAGTACTGTTGCACTCCACTGAAATATTAGAAGTTTCTTTTTGACCCTCTTTTTTCCTATTCTATTGTAGGAAACTTCAATTGCTCACCCCCAAGAGACAGAATGGCCTTACCCGTACTGGCCACCTGACAACCAAGATCATCATGGATAGTAGCAAGGACTGGTAAAATAGTGGCGACTGGCGATGAATGCTAAAAGGAACACTAACCACAACCACTTTCACTGGAATGGTTTTTGTCTGCTTGAACATGCAGCGATGCTTTTCTTGGAGAATGTACACCTACTATAGTGGGGGGAAGAACAGAGAAAAATTGATCTCTGTAGATCTCCCTCAATAAAAAAAAGGAACTATGTGAGCTCTCCAAGACAGAAAAGACAAAATGGCCAACGAAAAGAGAAGATGAAAGATCGATGGGAGGAAAGGTATTGTTTGTGCTGACACTGAAGGGATCATGTGTGGGCCGCTAGATGTATTAGAGACCACTTAATCAAGTACAACTATAATCAGTTCACCGTTTATCATAGTTTTTTTATTCGTACTACCTATTTTCTAATTGTAAAGAGTAGTGGTATTGTTTGCGTGTACATTAACCCTTTTAATTTCTTTTGCTTTCCAAATTGATGCTGATTTTAATTTCCCTTGGTTAATTTGTGCTATTATGCATGCATCATGGAGAAATAAACTTAGTAAGAAGCTCATAATTATTCCTTCCTTTCTAGAGCACAAACATTGTTTATTTATTTTTATCGTTAGTGTAGTTTTTTGCAGGTAGAATTCAAACTACATTGTTTAAAGGAATAAGTTGATTGATATGATTATTGTGAATCATATAGAGATATTTAAACAAATATTATCATAGCACAAGTGTATTAAAACATATTTGCATGCTAGCTACTCTATGGAGTTAACTACTCTTTGTGTATATTAGTTTAAGTTCTCTCCATATAAATTGTGTAATAAAACATTATATATTTTAATTGATTTGTAATTTATATCATTTATCATCATTTGATTCATGTATTGTGCTTACATGCACAATAAATGGGACCGTAGCTATGATGGACTATAGCGGGGAAAAAATAAACTAGAGGGGCTAAATTTAAAACTGAATTTTCCTTTATGTAAAAGAAGTGTTTGTCAAAATCTTGTCTTCTACTAAAGAGCATATGACATGGAAAAGGACATGTCTCTTTTTTTAAGGTTCTCGCTATGTAAGGCCTATCATCTATACTTGATATATAGTATGTTGGTGCAAATATTCAACATGTTTGTGCATTCTTGTCTTAGTCTATGTGAATGCAAACATTTTCCAAATGTTGTACATTTGCCTCAAAGTCGTTATTCTAAATTATTGTATATAGAAATGTATGCCTTATGACGACCAACATTCATGGATTGTTCAAAAGAGAAACTTTTTGCAACAATGAGTAAGTTTTTAATATGTTACTAAATATGGTAGTGTGGTGAAGCTTCAAGTATATAATGAAATATTCAAATTAAAATCAAGTTGGTAGTAGAGAAGTGATGGGCACAAATAATTTCCAATGATGAGACACATGGCACATAGTAGGAGCAACAAGCAACTCCTATTAATTGAAGCCATATTGTAGCACACACTTGGGTGATCGACCTAATTAATCTCTTTTAGTGTTTCAAACCACGAGATATATCATTTAGCAGAGAGCTCTTCTCAACCACTATCTGCCACTATAGCCCGCTATTTAAAACACTAATGAACCCTTTTGTAAAAAAAATATGACGCTATCGAATTTTTAATCTTAATTTGAAGAGTGGCTTGATCACAATCTTTTTTTTATCAAGATAGTTATAATTCCTAATAGATGTATATTACTATGAAAGTATTATTAAACACAAATCTACTACTCATATCATTTCTACATCTCCAAACTATATATTTTGAGAGCTATCAATGGTCATACTTTCAAAAGTTATTGGGTTTTAGTCAAAGTACTATCGTGACTAGAGTAATAGATTTTCTATGCCAATGACAAGGGCATTGCCTTATAGTGAAGTAAGTTTTATCAAGTGATTATGGATAATTTCTCAACAAAAAGTGTGTAATAGTGTATGAATTAATGACACATGTAAACCTATAATATTTATGTATGGACATACCGGTAAATCTCTAAAGATTAGTTCGATATAGTCAAAATTTCCTTTAGAACACAAGAATAACCCTTGGGACTCCAAAATATATATGGTTGGCAAGAACAATTAACCCTTGGGGAGTACAAGAATCAATTATATAATGAGATTGAGAAGCTAGCTAGTTTCCGATGGAGTGAGATAATGAGAGAAAGACAAAAGGACTTTGCAAGAGTCCACATGATGCATATGCTTTCTTTTCATATGTAGGTAGATCTATCCATGTGTATACACGCTAAGATTTCAAACGAGATCAAACTTAGGAGTACTCTCAGTTTTAAATTTATAGGTGGCACATAATATATGTATATTTTTTATTAGTTTGTCCTTTAAATTCTCTCCGATCCAAAAAATAAGTTATTTTGATTTATTTAGATAAATAGTTTTTAAAATATATATCCATACTCAGTGTATCTAGTCACATAACAAAAGCTATATTGAAAAGACAAAACGATTTAATTTGGGATGTAGAGGAATATTTATTATTATATTAGAAAAATGGAGCTGAGATCCAACCGTAAGATTCATTTGTGTGTTATTCCGATCCGTAGGTAAGAACATACGGACAGGCAGCATTATCATCATATATACATATTCTTCATTCCCATGCCAGCTATATCTATCTATCTATCATTACTTCATTAGACAATGGAGATTCTTTGCTTTCATCAGATTATATCGATCATACCGTGGTGGTATGGGGGTCGATCCTAGGAGGATAGCTAGGACCTAATAACTATCAGCTATAGGTGCCAGGGATGTGTATGCTTGGAATAAATATAATATCTTTCTATGATGCAATGCAAAAAGAAAAAAAAACTTTGTGTACCATCATCAGCATATATTGCATCGTGGAATTTGATTTGGCAGAGATGCTTATTCTGCACTTTGTCTGATCATATATGTCTACACGAGCCAATGTATACATTGCTACTTTTATAGTTGCTGCTGAGAATCCTTGTACTAATAAGAGGACATATGCGTTACCTTTCTTCATAAAACTCTCTTGATCGATCACCACTGAGTACTAGTTAGGTAAAGCGAAGGTTCTCCACGGAGCTATATATACCTATTTTTATTTGTATACTCCAACCATTCTATTAGATTAATTTTTAGTTATCGACTTATCATAAGTCAAACTCTTTTAAATTTAATCGAATTTATAAAATAGAACACCAACATTAATGAGACAAAATTAGTATAATCAGATACACCATAAAATATATTTTATATAATACACTCATTTGATGTTTCTAATTATTTACGTGCTTTTCTATAGATTCAATAAGCATATAAAAAACATTGACTTAAGATAATTCTATAAATTAATTTTATTTATTCAGGGACAGGGAGTATATGCTGCATTGCTATATATCCGGCAGGTTCGTTCGTTCATCGACCTATACTAGCTGATAGAAACACTCCAAACAGATTCCATATATTCAAGTCCTTTTTAATTAGGCCTAGCTACTTAGCATGCATATATTGATTTCATATTACATTAAGTTGTACTTCCTCAATCCCAAAATAAATGTTGTTTGCGCTTTCTGATAAATAACTTAAACTAAATATATAGTTAAAAATATTAATATTTATAATACATAATTAGTACCATTGGAAAGATCTTTAAGTCTAGTTTTTTTAAAAATTTATTTAGAGATATAAATATTACACGTATTTTCTACAAATCGAGTTAAACTTATGACACGAAAACCTAAAATGACACTCTTTTTTTGGACGAGGAGTAAACAGCATGCGCGCCCTATACATACTGCTAGCTTTAGCTTACAGGTTGCATGCAATTGCTCAACAAGTTGATCATTGTACATACAACATGTTTGTCGTATCTGTAGATACATAGGTTCTAGTCAGGTTTACATATAGATGATATGACTAAGCAACAGCCTATAAATATTACCAGATACGTACGGGTTCAGGAAGATGCAGAGTACGTACTAGCTAGGATCGTTCGTAGTGCAAGTGCATGGCGCATATAATAATTCAATTCCTTCTCTCTTTGTTGTCTGCCTCTGCCTGTCCCTTTCCACAGGAGATAGAAAGCAGAAAAGAAAGACACATCAAGGGGAAGAAGGGAATGCCGTGTCTTTCTCCCTTCCTCACTCCTCTGTCTAGCTGTCCAAAGAGTTGTCTGTGTAGTACCAACACACAGGAGGAGAAACTACTGTCCAAGAGTTATATGCCAAAGCACCTAAAACAAACTACTTTTTTTTTATAGCCATCTATTTTTATGTGCTCATATTTTGCTCTCACTCCAACAATACTACCTAAAACAAGCTATCTTAGAGCATCTCCAAGAGACTAGGTAAAATTATATTCTAAACTACAAGATTTAGTCATTGTGTAAAAAAAAACTCACTCAAAGCCTAGAGTTCCACAACAGTATTTGTATAGGATAGCTAGTGAAGACGATATGCTATATATAACAAGCGAAAGTTTAAGAATAGCAAACTTGCTATTTTAGCAAACGAGATAGCACACCTATTGGACTTTAATTTTTATTTTAAAATGTAAAAATAGCCTAAATAACATGGATAACATATCTGTTGGAGTTGCTCTAAACTCATCCTAACAGAGTATGTCCCACATGTCATCCTCTTATGTTCATCCAACCATAGATAATCAAAATCAGACATCTTAAATTGTTGTCTGAACTGAATAACTTTTCTCTAGTGTCAACCAAACATGCCCCATATATATCTCTCGTCTCTTTATTAATTTGGTCATGTGCATTCTAGAAATTTTAAGATAAACTAAAAGAGAACGTAAAGACACAGATACTCTCATTTTAATTCCTAATCAGACACTTTCATCAACGTAATTAATGGTGATTGGTTGATAAATGTAAATTATGTAATGCAAAACTGATTTTTATCCTCTGGAATGTATTATATTTGAGGACATAATTTTTGAATGTTAGAATGTACTATATTACAAGATGGAGGGACTAGATCTCCCATCCCATGCATGTGTGCTCGATTCCATCCCAAAAGGAAGTTGCAAGGAGAATTTGTGTTAGTGGATTGAGCATAACCGAACATGGCCATCTTTAGTCCTTTTTGGATTCTCTCGCGATAGCACGTTGATGAGCTTGCTGCTTTAGTTTAGCCTGATATTTCTTTTCCCCTTTAAGCGATTGTTCTCTAATCATCTTGAGCTAGCTAGCTCAAAGGAGCTAATATATACAGTATGTGCATGAATGAAATATATGTAAATAATATATATCAGCTCCGATGCGATTCTGCTCAAGTGCTCATCAAAGTTTTACATAACTAATTTAGTGTCGGGGACTCAGGATGCAGTTAGGTAAGTGAAAACTATTATTAGAAATGGGACGCGATCGAACAACCCATCAAAGTTTTATGTACGGGAACAATAAATAAATTACTTAATTTGCTCGGCACTTGGCATATGCGGATGCATGAGGGTATAGGTACTATCTTTGATTCGATATGTACTTCTTCCGTTTCAAAATATAGCGTATTTTTTATAGACTAGAGGGGTTTACCCTACGGGGAATTTATTTGGAGCAAAAGAGGATTACAAAACAGATCAGAGTTTAGGAAATTAAAAAAGAGACTAAAAGAAATGAACGATAAAATATGAATTACAACATGTTTTAGATCCGTCAGCAAGTTAATTTCTTTTAGCAAAGTTTCCTTGGCTGCATCTGCATTGACTGTCGCAACTCGCAAGCCGATTGTTGAAGATGAGATCATTTCTAGTTGTTCAATTTGCCCAGCACATCAAAGGCTGCCACCAGCATTAAAAAAAACATGGGTGCAATTGGGCTCTGATTTGTAGTAAGGCTTCCCGAAAGGCCGAGTCCAGGAAGAAATCAATATTTAACAATCGCTAACGTTCTTTGGCGAAGGAATAGGCAAGGAGAGGCCCACTTCTCTTGATCGATGGTTTGTCTCTCTCCCACGAAGAACAGATGACCCTCTTTCTTTAAAAAAAATACACAGTACAACATGCGCATATTCACTCTTATGAATACACTACATAAAAGCTATCTTTATAAGCACCTTCGAAAGACTGAGCCGGCAAATCACGAGATCCATGAAGTCACCACAGGCGTCTCGCTGTCAACGGAGATGTCAGCTACCACTGAAAGCATAGCGCAGATAAATCCTAAAATAAATTTAGAAAAATACAAACACCTATACCAAGTCGAGCACTTTTACCCGAATGAATAGGTTCTGCTATAAAAAAAAAATCTAATCAACTCAGTTCGCGAATAGGTAACGCCTTTGTTTTGCGTCTCCATGCCTCTCTCTAGTGTTGATATCGACGAGAAGAGCGACAAGAACGTTGAAATTCTTTCCATTTTCCTCTTCTTGCACTCAGCGGAGGGAGAGATAATGTGTAAAGAGTACAATTGTAGAGAGACAATTGGACTCAATGGAATGAGAAACCACTAACGAACGATGGTTATCAACTTGATCACCAAGTTCTATTCTCAACAAAAATTTACTAGAATCAAAAGTAATCACACAATGAACAAAGTTATATAAAACACTTAGCCGTGCAAAATGTGCGCTAGTTTCACATATTGGAATGCAAACATGCTTGTATCTAATTACTCACAATTTTGAGACGTCAATGTCCAGCATTGCCATTCGCTGGCAAACTTCCTGTGCCTCAGCACGGGCGCCTTTCTTTTTTGGTACCCACTCTTTTACCAATGACACGAATAGTTCAGTTCAAATAAAAACGACATGAATTGATCAAAACAGAAAAGGAAATATATAAGATCATGCATCTGTCAAACATACACAAAGTTCTAGATTTATTTGGTGCTACTGACTAATATGGCATCCCTTCACTTATTCTGTAGTCATCTAGCGCTGCCACTACTACAACACCACCTCCATCATGTCTCAATTCGTGGTACCAAGTATCAACAAATCGGGTACCACTCGATGTTCACCTCAACTTGATCACCATCGACTTCTCTCTCTTGACTCATAATTTCACGGGTGAATTCTAGACTAAATTTTAAATCCTTGTCCTGCTCTTCTTGACTATCACTTGTTGTGATTACTATCAAGTACACTTCTATTCGGAGTTCGAGCTGCCAACGACATGGCATGACAACCATAGATGGACTCAACGGAAGAATGGATGTGGAGCCAAAGGGAAAGGGCAAGCTCGTCCCTCGTTCACAACTGAAGAGGTGGACACTTATATTCAGTGACGCTTGCCTTGATCTTACCATAAACAGAACGGCTTTTAGAACCGAGGTCTTTCAACTTTAAGTTGACCTTAACATTGGCCTCAATGGCGCTGGGAATCACCACAGAGAGTTTGTGTGTATTCCTTAATTTCATCATCGATTGTAACATCCCACTCCTCTGCCATGATGGGAGGACAAGACTTGTCACCATAAACTCATAAGCAGAAGTAACCATAAGCCATGAGAATTTCACGGGGTCCAATGGGCACCAAATTGACCATTTCTTCCTGCAGCTGCAAGCATGACTGTGAAGGGTTTTAATTTATTATAGTATGTATATCAGTCTTAATGTTTAAAAATTATTGGCTATTGCAAATAGCAGCATTTTTTCAGGAGGCTATAAAACTATAGCGCCGCTATAGCGGAGCTACGATAGATAGTGTTTTTAAAAAAAAACATAAAAACCAAGTAATGATTCATAAAAACAGAAGAATCATGAAATTTAGTGAACACAAATATGTTTTCAAGGCTTTAGGAGTCTAGGGAATATTATATTATTTAATATGACATTATAGCATGATTTGTGAAACTCAATTGTTTAGTTTTTTCAGAAGACCAACTTAACATCAAAAGAAAAGTATACAATAACTAAATTGTTACTCTAAATTTTAAAGCTACAGCTAAGTAATTTAGCGACGCTAAAGCATAATATAGCGTTATAGAATGAAATAGTGGAAAAAATAGAAATAGCTTAGCATCGGCTCTCTAGAGGTTATAGCGGCGCTATAGCTTGCTATTTAAATCTATGACCAGTATGTACAAGACATAAAGCATGTAGTAGATATAATATAAGGTAGCTAGTATATATCTCTTGTATTTTTCCCTCGCACTGCACATAGATACATCGACCTTGGTGCCAGTCGAAGCCGTTGATTTCGTAAACAGGGAAGTTTGCACAGATGTCCAATAATTGCACCGCACGTTGGCTAAGTGGTTCACGTTGGCGTGATTCATCATTGTTATCCTTTGAAGCCATTCTACAAAGCGCGATCACTGAAATCGGATTTAAAACAAACCAAGTATGATGAAAACATAAAGTGGTTGGCAGAACCATAAATAACGCGAACTGTTGAGGAATTAAATAAATAAAAATGAATTTTAAATCTGGTCAGGGACAACGGGCGGAAATAGCAGATAACTGAGGGTCTCTTTAGCAAAAAGAGCATCGAATGGGGTATTGAGCGACCTGGGAAGTTGATCAAGTGCTGGATGGTTTAGATTAGAAGGAGGAGGGAGAGAGAGATGCCAGCCGACCGAAATAGAACCGGGCGCGGCGGCTGCCATCGCCGGTGGTGAGCTTCTCGCCAGCGAGCATGGGAAAGAGGTCTATGAGTCACAACGGAGGGAACCGAGGGAATGGGGAGGTATCTCCTTCAACGTCGAGCTCACCTAGGAGTTTATCGCGGACGAGGAGGGCTTGGGGACGACGGGGAGCTCGGGAATTCAGCAAGATCTACTGCGGCGACGGCGCGGCTAGGCGGTTGCGCTAGGGTTCGGGTAGGGCATCGCGGCTCCCAGGGTTCCCTTTTATAGGGCGGAGGCATGGGGTGCACGGCCACATCACGGAATCGGGCGCACCGGGCCGAGTCGGAGTAGAGTCCTGCTCGAAGAAGGGGATGATAGAGCGGGCCCCGCTCGTCAGTGAGAGAAGGGAGTGGGTCCCCGTGGCAGAGAGAGAGCAGAAGAGGGAGAAGGGACGCGCGTGGGCTATCCGCCTGGGCCGGACCGCGCTGCTGGGTTTCGTCCCCAACTGACTGGCTAGTGGAGTGAGCCGGCCGGTTGGAATAGAGAGGCAGCGGGTTGGGCTGCAGAGTGGAGAGCAGGGCGAAACTGGGAGGAAGGAAAGGAGAGGAAAAAGATATCTTTTTCTTTTTATATTTTCTGCAACCAGTTTTCAAATCCATTTAAAAAAATAAAATCATTTTGAGTTCTAGGTCAAATCCACTCATTACAGTAAACCATGTGCACCAGCATGAATGGACAACCATGTTGGTACACCCTATGACTATGATTAATTTTAATTTATAGAAAATATTATTTTCCTATATTTTCGTGAGCACAAAAATTATAAAATTGAATCATTTTAGCTCTATTTCAAAAGATGAAAATTTCTGGGTGTTACAATTATGTGCTGAGCAATGCAGCAACTGCTCGAATATACAGAATTGCATACAATAGTTAATACAAGAGGCAGTTGAAACTTCAAAATATTAATTTGTTTTTGTTGGTGCATTCTGTCTCGTCCCCTTGGGCCAAAAACATTTCTTGATCATATTGGCAACAACACAAGAGTGCATGGATCCCATATGGAGCGACCGAGCAACTTAAACAACCAAACAAGCAGGGTGCATCTGAACAAGATACAATTCCAATTGGAAAAGTTACAGTTTCAAATCTGCACTTCTCTCTAGTACTAATACTAAAGAATAAACAAAGGATAGAATGTCCTCTCTAATACTAGTACATGCTGATAATTACTATTTTGTCCTCTTAGACCAACAAGAGAAAGAGCTGCAATGATTCTAGAATTTTGTTAAGGTCTCACTGTAAATACTGGTGATTATATGCCAAATGAAGTTGACAAGTCATATATAGTGAAGCTGATGTTACCTTTCATCAGGAACCATCTATTACCATTGCAAGTTTCAGGAGAACAATCCCAAAATATAATATAGGACAAACAAAAGAACTTCCATTCTATTATATTACTAATCAGGTATTACAGTGTCACCACATTTCAGGTTTTGCCAATAGTTTAGGGGTTCGTCGACCTTAGTCTGGTAGCCTCTCGCCGCCTACTTTGGGTTCTTGTATCTTATTTCTTCACCTCTTAATGAAATACAGGTTCAACCCACTCGCGAAAAAAAAAACAGTGGTAAGCAAGGAGGATCGCCACGCAGCATCTGCAATTACTATCAGAACATAAATAGATTTAGCCACCCTGACCATAACTGAAGTTGTCACGCATCAAAAAGTCCTGGCTAAAAATGCAAAAGGAAGCAAATCTATTTACACGTCGATATGAAATTCAGAGGATGATCAGTTGATCAATTCCGCTTTCAGCAAGAACTCAATTCGCTGCGATGGAGAAGCCCAAAAAGAAAACAGATCGAATCTTGGGAAACAGAACAGTGACCTCATCCTGGAGTGGAGTCTGTGGGTGTCTCACTCCGACTCCGACAGTCCGACTCTGACTCCTGTTCGTAGCTTCGCGTAGGTGACGACGGACGCTAGATCAGATATGGCCGTTCCAGGGAGCACCGAATCGTGGAAACGCAATTCACGGAGCAGATCCGGGGGACGTCAATCGATAGAAGCACCTGTTTTTTCACACAACCATGCGTCAGGGAACACGAGAGGCGCGCACATGTGGAAATGGAACGGAATCCATCGGCCCTCTCGTCGTCACCGCATAACGGCATAAGTAGAAAGCACAGAGGAAGGAGAGCAGCCGGCAGCGGCGAGTCGGCGACTGCGAGTCCACGAGCCAGAGACCAGGTCCGGCAAGAAAATCGCAGGGGCCGAGGCGCCATGTCGTGGCAGGCCTACGTGGACGAGCACCTGCTGTGCGACATCGACGGCCAGACCAGCGCCTCACCGCCGCGGCGCCGCCGTCATCCTCGGCCACGACGGCGCTGTCTGGGCGCAGCCCGATGCCTCCCCACAGGTCCTCCATCTCATTCTTTTCCATTTGATGTTTTTTTTTTTGGCGCGTAGTTCCCGGCCATTTGTTGTTGTCGATCAATTGTCACGCTAGGGTAAGAAAGCGAATTATTCCTCAGATTGGCGTGGACGACACGCGCTAGTTTGTGCTGCCTTGACTTCGATCTGCCATGTCTTGGGTGTCACAGTGTGTCATTGTGTCAAGGCCTCGAGTTCTCTGACGAAAATTAAAGAGTCGTGCACTGAACAAACTGGTGGCCACACTGTTTCTTCAGTTCAGTCCACTTGCGGTTCTCCAATTACGGCAGAAAACTTGCAGTCTTTTTTCTCGAACGCGCAGGAGAAGAGAGCTTCAGGTCTTGACATAGTGGCAAAGTGAAGGTCCATCATTCCACCACTACCACTGCAACTCATAAATCTCTATAGTTTCTATGCTGGTCTGACCCTGAGTACTACAAGTATAGAATTTCCTTTTTCTTGTTCACGCACTTGATACCAATTAACCTTATATACCAAAAAATATTATGATTTTTTCGTGCCACTGATGTTTCTCCCTTTCTCTGACAAAGACACAAATGTTTCCTTTCTATAGATAATAAAGTTAAATCATTAACTTTCAGTTAGTAACTGGCTATATACTCTATACTTTATTATGTAGCTCAACACCTCAAGATATCTTATAGTCATTAGTACGTCAACATTCACTGAACTTGCGGCTTTATAGAATTTGTTATTTCAATAGGTCAAGCAGGTTAAGGGACAGGTATTTTTCATTGTGATACTGATCGTCCCATGGCTTAATAGGCTTTCTATATACTGATGATCATTTCATATTTGGCGTCAACTCATCATACGTCTAATTTCTAGAAACATGACTGTGAACGCTTTCGATGTATTAACTTCTATAAGATGCTTCATGCTCATAGCAATTTCAGTTCATACATCAGAAGTCTGTTCAGAAGTTTGATCTGTACTTTCGATGTATCAGCAGGTTGTGTCCATTCTGATTCCCCAATTCATACACAATTTTCAGAAGTTTGATCTATTTTTGTTGCAACGTCGTACGAATATTTTAGATCTACATTTGCAGGTCAAACCCGAAGAAATCACTTCCGACCTGTCGTAATGAATGATTTCAATGAACCAGGCTCTCTGGCGCCCACTGGTTTATACCTTGGGGGTAGCAAATACATGGCTATCCAAGGTAAACCTAGAGTTTTCATTCGAGAGAAGAAGGTTAGGAGTTTGGATTCCATTTCTTATTGCATTGCCATATTCTGTTAAGATGCACTATTCAATTAATATTCATGACATCCTTTAAACAAGCAAATGATCCACCACTAGATTCCATTAAAGAAACTACTTTATTGCAAGTTAAGTTTCCATTGACATAACAAATTCCCTATTGGTTTGCAATGCAAATAAGTTCATAAAGAAACAGCAAAGGAGAATGGAGCTTAAACCATATTCATTGTATACATATGGATTGGGGAATTAGAATGGTATCCTCTTGTTTCCCAGCAGTTGTTTTCCTGGGCCCTTATTTTTGACCTATCCTTCGTGTCTTGGGCCTTCTTCTGTCCGATGATATATTAGTTGAGCTTGTTGGTCATAATAACTTCTAAGGTAGCAATGAACAGTATCACCATAAGCCAAATTTCAGCGAAATGAACAGGGCAAAATTTTTGAGCGAAACAAACAGGACAGTAAAATTTTGAGCGAAACAAACAGGGCATTAAAAATTTGAGCAAAACGAACAGTATCATCATAAACCAAATTTCAGCGAAACGAACAGGTTTCAGCAACCCATCAGAGATGTGTAAATCAAAGTAAAAATTTGATCTATTTTGAGTAAAGAATTAACTGCAGCCAGAATTTATCCACGTGGGAACTGGAAGAACATTTGATTGATGCAGTTGTTTGCCTTTCAGGACTCAGAACTTTGTCAAGTGGAGAGCTGTTGTCATTGACCTGTTTCATATGCCAAATGATGCGATCACCTTGTGGCTTACAAGTTACAACCATTGGTTTCAGTTTCAGTTAGCTGTAATTATATAATTTTTACATAGCAGCTGCGCAAACCAGTATACCAGATGTGGTGAATGGCTTGTACTGCTACACCAAACAGTCACAGTGTCACACTCCAGACCAAAAAACTTACATTTACCAAGTGCAGGAAGAGCAACAACCTTTATATTTTGGCGTGAGATGAAAAATATGACCCCCTTTAATTTCTCCCTGGAACTAGAGTGTTTACACTTTATTTCAAAACGTAGTAGTAGGTGTTTCCTGTGCAGCAGTAATTTAGGGGCACTCACTGTCTCGTGTTTTCGATTGTTTGCAGGGACCAGGTGGGGTTACAATCAAAAAGACCAGTCTGGCCATCATAACTGGGATTTACGAGGAGCCAATGGCACGGCGCCTGGCCAGTGCAAACGTGGTTGTGGAGAGGCTTGGTGACTGACTACCTTGTTGATCAGGGCTTCTGAACCCAAAATTTGTGCGTGTTTCATGAAATCTGCCACCTATCCCTTGAAATTTGAATAAAGAGTGTATATTTGGATGAAGATGTACTGAGACTGAGCACAAGGGTGGTTCCTCGTTGTATGTCAATGGCATCCTACATTTTCATGGGGATTAGATTATATGTAACTTTTCAGCACAGTGGTTAAGTGAAATGCTGAGCACTGAGCAGTCTGTTCATCTAGGAGACCTGGACCCTGCAATTGCTATTCTGACGTGACGTCAGCTTGAAAGCAGTTCATCTCTGTACTTAATAAGCATGCCATGTCATCTTGGTCATCCATCCATATCAGACCAGATAAGAATCACTCATCTGTAGTACTCATTAACTGCGTATTTCAGTTGCTTTGCATCCTTTCTGGGAGTGGGAGGAGTCACATGAATCGCGTCACTCTCTGGGGCTCTGAATTCTGAATCCTGTTCGCTGGGCTGGGCATTCCTTTATGTGTATAATTACGTCCCCTGAGAGAGCCTGAACCTCGTGCTTTGGAGTAAATTCCTTTGGGTGGGAAAGACACAGTCTGACACTCCCAGAGCCAATTGCCTTGTGACGTCGTGCTCATTCAGAAACAGCGAACGGATTACATACATACAGTGCCCCTTCCCTTCTCTCTCTTCATTGCTTCTTTCAGTTCAACGCTACTGTATTATTATTTTTTGGGGCACTTGTCTTTCGAAAATTTCACAGATCAAATGGAGAAGCAGAGCAGCGCATTTCGTCTGAATCCTGACATGTGAGAACCAGCTGTGAGAAGAGCTGCATGTTGAGACACAGCAGCAGCAGGCACATGTTGTTCTAGATAGAAATCAAAGGCTCTCCTTTGGGATTGGGAATGCGAGTGAGGACCATGTCCAAGGAAATTTCCATATGCCTTGTTTAATTCGCAAAAAGAAAAAAGGTTTCAGGTACTGTGGCACATTTGTAGCTATAGCAATGTGTCCAATTATAGACTAATTAGGCTTAAAAAATTGTCTCACAAAATAGTATATACAAACTGTATAATTAATTATTTTTTAATTTATATTTAATGCTTATGTCCAAACACTCGTTATGGTAGGGCGAAAAGTTTTTGGTTGGAAACTAAATAAGGCCTTGGTTGCTCTTATACTTTTAGCAAAAGGCTGTTCCAGTTCCAACCGTGTATCGTTCCTACTCCATCCTTGAAGATTTCAATTTGATCAGCCGCTACCTACTCCCTGTATGAGTCTCTGACGGTGTGTCCATGTCCACAGTCCACTGCAAGAATGAATGTACTGCTGCTCCTATCCAATCAGGGACGGTTAGGAGAATCTCTCGATCCTTTCTCTCTGAATGAAACGCCTGCACCTTTTGTCCGCGGGCAGCAACCAGCGAGACCTGAATCCTCACTGCGTGCCTTTGGTCCAGGCTGCAGCGTACTAGTAGTAGTACGTGGAATTCCTCGAGCTCGGAATCCCAAAACCACAGCAGTGATTCAAAACGCTCTCGCTGCGTGAGCCGGGCCGGAGCAGCCGTTTTGAAACACTCCCGCGAAAAATGTCCAGCGCTGCCTGCCGCAAGCTCTTCTTGCTCTGCGCGGGATGGTCCATCGTCCATGTCCATCAGAGCTCGGAGCAAATGAGCCCCCGGGTACTGCTGGGGCGCGGCGCGGCAGGTCTCCCCCAGATTTTAATTGCGGATCAATGAGGTGGCTAGAGCAATGATGGATGATCACCGGCGCAGACTGCCACTGCCACTGCCGGCCTGAAGTGTCTGGGCCGCCACTGCCACTGCCACTGCCGGCCTCCGAGTAACGTAGAGCCCGATGATGCTCTCGATCGGAATCCCACAGGTTTTCAGACGATTTCGCAAGCCGTGGATTCCTTCCGACAGAGGCTCAGAGCGCTGCTGATGCCGGTACGTACGCGCGGCGCGGCATGGTCCAGTGGTCTGATCGTCGCCGTCGGCTTCAGGCCCCGCCGCGCGTTCTTGCCGTGCTCTGCGCCGCCCACGATGCGCGCGGATGGATCATGGATGCGAGGGTGGCTCAGCTGCAGGGATTCCCTGTCGTCGGCAGCAGATTGCCAAGGCGACAAGGCATACTACGTATGTTCGCTGCATCCACGCCTTTCACATGTTCCCTACTGTCCAGCCAGTGGTGGAGAAGGAGAACGGTTAAAAGGTTAAGTAGGATGAAAATGAAATCGATAACGAAGTATGATTTGGAATTAAAAATAGTTTATACACATAAGATGCAGTGATCTTCAGCAACAAAATATAGAATTCCAAACATTTAGAATAAATAGATAGATGCAAGTGAAGTTAAAAGATAGAGCGAGCGGAAGTTTCAGTCGCGTCCAGGTAAACTAGACAATTGCACTTGCCTGTCTTCCTTTTTTTTGGAAATGATTTCTTAACCTTCTCAGGATCAATTCCTTTGGATATTTCTCGCTCAATTTAAGACTATTTCTAACAAATGACTCATATGGAACCCAAACCCAAAATGGGTAGCCATATAGACCGACAATTGCACTTGCCTATCTTCCTTTTTTTTAAAATGATTTCTTAACCTTCTCAGGATCAATTTCTTTGGATATCTCTCGCTCAATTTAAGACTATCTCCAACAAATGACCCATATGGAAACCATACCTAAAATGGGTAGCCATAGACCAAATATCAGCCTCTAACAGACTAACTATACAAAAGAACCATTTTGGGTTGTTTGAGAGGTACAACTCAAATATGAGTATTCTCTCTTATAGAAAACTTATTTGCAGAAATGATTCTCTCTTGGGTCATATTGTTGGAGAAGATGCCAAATAGATATTCACATCAATATCTGAAGACATGGCCTGAAAAACATTTTTTATCCTTCATTTGCACCAACTTGTGATGTGTAATATCGTCTGCAATATCATCTTCATTATGAATACAAAGCTAAAGGACTCCATGATTTCTACTAAACCTCATGCAATGTATGGATTATGCACCTTTTGATGCAAAAAATGTAGAACTTCAATCACTTCATACCACATAGATTCAATAAGAAGTAATGTCTTGTAAATGAGAACCTCATCTTGTATCTCTAGGTCTGCTAAGGATTTTCCCTCTCCCTGAAGAAATCTCTCCACTGCTCAACTTACCCAAAAGAATTATTCATTGCTTATATAGTAATAAATCATTCCTCTACTCCAGAAACACTCAAATGTCTGGTGGAATGGGGTTTATATATCATCTCCATCATAAATAGCCGTTCAATTGGTTGCACGGTCCTACGCTCATGGAAAATTCTTTCTTTAGACTATCAAGTCCTTTGTGGTGGTTGAACTAGCTATGGTGGCCTTGCTAACGATAATTGTTTGATGTTCTATTCTTCTATTTCATCCTATAGGCCTTGTTTAGTTCACTCCAAAACCAAAAAGCTTTCAAGATTCCCTGTCATATCGGATCTTTCGGCACATGCATGAAACATTAAATATAGACGAAAATAAAAACTAATTGCATCGCAAGACGAATCTTTTGATCCTAGTTAGTCCATGGTTGGACAATATTTGTCACAAACAAACGAAAGTGCTACAGTAGCGAAATCCAAAATCTTTTCGCATCTAAACAAGGCGTCACTACAGGAAACTCAGGCTTCGCCAAGTGCTCCAGACTTCGCCGAGTGCCAAAAATCGGGCACTTGGCAAAGAAGGCTTCGCCAAGTGCCTGGCACTTGGCGAAGCCAGCACTCGGCGAAGAAAGGCACTTGGCGAAATGGACTCTTCGCCAAGTGCCCGGCACTCGGCGAAGAACGGCACTCGGCGAGGCCTGACGGCATCCATCCCCATCCCTTGCCGTCGGCTTCGC
>Ga0182004_10000100_pt1 | contig 36146 bp, 27 predicted proteins | sample Sormic07211540_1_FD_120479 | JGI IMG/M metagenome (GOLD analysis project Ga0182004, IMG submission 120479) | Endophyte microbial communities from Sorghum bicolor roots, Mead, Nebraska, USA - 072115-40_1 MetaG | ecosystem: Host-associated > Plants > Roots > Unclassified | place: USA: Nebraska...
GAGCCGGTGCGTGCAGGTGACAAATGCTGAACTCAACGTCTCAACATATATGATACGGAGTATATGTATATGTTTGTTCTTGCCAAACTTCAGGACCTTTCCTAACACAAAGGAAAGACATTTTTCTTCTTGACACACTCTCTGTTACCTCTATTTACGTACTACTGGGGGTACTTCCGTACTACTTGTGTATATACACTGCCCAATACATTCTCATCCCGTATGCCGCCTACGGTTAAAACGCAACGCATGCATGTGTACCCGCCACTAGGCAAAGTAAAAGCAAAGTAAGCTTGCTTTTAGCTAGACAGATTGATCTAGCAGGTAGCGGGTCCAAAACCAATGTATCCGTTGGCCGAGTCCACGGTGATCTGGATCCCTTCCTGCTGTATATTCCCCAAGATGGACAGGCCCGACGACGACGGCGCGAACGCGAGGCAATATATGCCGCCGTCCACCTCCAGCAGCAGGTTCCTCGCCGGAAGCGTCAGCGTGGCGGCGCCGTCGAAGTAGAAGGACACGGTGGGCACGCGCACGCTGGTGTAACCGCTCAGGTCGTAGCACGTGTCCAGCAGCGACACGCCCGGCGCGCGCGGGAGCGCGCCCACGGCGCCCACGAACGCGTCCCGCAGCGCCGCGTACGCCTCCTGCGGCAGCCGCGTCACGGCCGTGCCCGTGTCCATCACCACGCCGCCGCCGCCGTCCTCGGTCAGCTGGAACAGCCCGTCCTGCAGCGGCAGCCTCTCGTCGCCGACGCCGATCCCCGACACGCCGACGTAGTAGAAGCTCGGCGCCTGCGGGTTACGCACGAGCGGCACCCACACGGCGCCCTCCGGCACCGCCTCGCTCCGCCCGAGCACCAGCGACCCGGCGGCGTCGGCGGCGCCAGAGCCGGAGCCGCCGCGGCTCGCGAGGCAGTAGCTGAACGCGCCGCCGGCCGCGCCGCCGAGCTGCCCGACCAGCGACATGGGGCCCCAGCCGAGGCCCAGCAGCCCCGCCGCGCCGACGAAGAGGCCGCGGTTGCGGTGGCCGCAGCCGATCGCGACGCCCTCCACCGCCGTGCCGCCCAGCGTGAGCGTCTCCAGCGCGAGCGTGCCCTTGGTGTAGGACCCGTCCCCGTAGGACACCTCGTACTCGCAGCCGCCCGAGTCGCCGCACCCGGAGGTGCGCAGCGTCCGGCAGATGGCCGACCCGCACGACACGGCGGAGAAGGTCGCCGACGAGGCGGGGTCGAAGAGCGGGTCGGCCTGCGCGTAGCACTCCAGGCACGGCTTGCACTGCACCCAGATGACGTCGCTGCCGGAGTCCACCACGAGGTACTGCTCCGTGGGCGGCGAGCCGATGCCAACGCGGACGAAGTACTCGCCGCTGCCCTCGTCGAGGCCCGACACCACCTTCGACTCCGAGCCGAAGAAGTCCGTCGGCTGGTACGCCGGGGACAGGCGGCTCGCGAGGTACTCGGCGCGCGCATTGTCGCGGGACACCAGGTCGAGCACCGCGTGGCGGCGCGAGGGGTACGTCGCGCCGGTGACTGCGTCGCGGCGCACTAACGCGAACGAAGGGCGGCGGTCGCGGCTGCGGTGAGCAGAGGTGGACGATGAGGTGGTGCTCGTCTTGGTGGTGAGGTTGTGATGGTTGATGTAGTGGAAGCGTAGGGATGATGCATGGGGGATGATCACCATGGATGTGAAGACGAACACGAGGAGAAGCTTGGTGGCCGCGGCGGCGTGCATGGCTCTTTTTCTTTGGCTGCTTCGCGCTTGCGCTTCCACTGCGAAGTGAGGTTGGATGAGTGAGGGGGTGGATTTATCTGTGGCTGCTCATGCCATGCGTGTCACACACAGGTAGCTTCTATGCTACTCTTGTCCACAGACCACAAGTTGTTATTTGCACCTGCTCTCGATCTAGTGCAGCTGCAGTGTACCTGCAGTAGTGGCAGAAGCAAATGCATGGTGTGGTTGGTGCACAAGAAGTGCAGCAGCATAGGTGTATTCCTACATGCTTGCCCACTTACTACCTTTCTTCTCCTCACAAGATACTGATTTAAAATTGAAAAAAAGAATTCACACCATAGCAGACTTTAGTTGAGATTTCACCATATAAGCTGTTTATTGTAAAGGTACACCCCATGCCAAAGTTTTGTTGCAAAAACCACCCCCACAATACATGCACTAAGCATGTTTTAGCCGTCCTAGATCGCTTGTCGTGTTCTTTATATCAAAGTCAGATAAATATAAAATATCTTATAAATGGAACGTCCAAGTCCAGGTGACATATGAGCTGGCTTCTACAATCTTTCGTTTAAACTTCGATTTTGAAGTGGGAAACCTTTTCTCTGCAATTCTACCTTTAAATATAGTATATCTGAAGAACATGTTTTGTTGAACAGTTGTCATGCATGCATAATTCACGACTGAAGCCAAGATGGAGTTTATTAACATGCATGTGCGTGCTTGCAGAAGTGAAGTTGGATCAGACTATCAGAGTCAGTTGGATAGCGAGGCAACATGATTCAGATTTGTCAGTTTTTGGCATTTTGAGTCCTTTATTAAGGTGCTCACTTTCCCTCCTTAGCTTTTCCTTGAAAAAAAATGCCTTTTGCTAATAGATTCGATATTGTCCTTTACTATCTTTCATGCTACTACTTCTTTAATTTTCTCGGAGCCAGTTAATTAATTAGTTGAAAAAAATGCCTCTTGCTATGATCGAGCAGTACTGAACAAATAATGGCGATCAGTTTGTTAATTATATTTCCACTTTTTATGCAACTATGCAAGCATATTTTACGTACTGTTAACACACAAGTACGTATATATCTGCAAGCAACACTGTACGTACAGTGAATTGAATCTAGACTCCAAAGAAGTACTATCTCAGTATTGTTAAGGAATCTACAAGATCTTGCCAATCGGTACCTGTGGTGACGAGGATCGTACCATGCCGGCCATATGTTTTTGATGTGCAGTAGCTATCAAATATTCAAATGTATTGCTAGCCTTGTTACCAAAGGTATGCAGGGACCACATAAATAAATTAAAGCTCCAATCCTTACACGCACGATCAGTTTGGCCAAGTTGATCACTGCACATCTCTCTCTCTCTCTCTACGTGTAAAGACTCGGGTCCTTGATCGATGCTGATGAAACTCCAACTTGACCAGAATGCATAGAGATCAACACATAAATTCATTCTTTATTTAATTTGGAACCTCAGCTCAAGTAAGAACTGCGCTTTATTTCACGGTTTCACCGTACCATAGTACAAGATATATATTTGGTGAAAAAGAAATGCATTACCCAACAACCCACACAATGCACTTGCTTGTGAACAACATGAGCATATTACCAGAAAAATAACATAAACATAGCCTCAACTATATAGCCCCTTCCATGCTATATGCACTACTCTACATAATCTAATGCCGTTATTACAGCATGATGATGTCCCTATATATGCATGCAAAAACTTTCAAGTAGTACTAACAGATCCATCTATCTATCTATCTATCATCTAGAAACAAAGCGCATGTGCAGTGCAAAGATCATCTTGATTACACGAAGAAAGTTACAATCATTGTAATCTTTTACAGACTAATTATTATTTGACACTGAGTGGGATGAGTTAGAAAGCCAAGCTTCTTTTGGTTAGAGAAATGGGCATGCTAATGCAGCCTCAACTTGCAGGGAGAGGGACCCCGGCCACGCCCGCAGTGCAAACACATGTCATTGGGTGAAACATGACATCTGAGTCGGCTGTCCTTTCGTCCTTTCCATCCCCTTTAATTTGCGGCCAATTCAAAATGGCGTGCTCACCAGTCACCACCGGCCACTGAACGAAAAAAACAAAAAAGATAAAATAAAGGGTAGCTAGCTAGCTCGAGTTAGTTCAAGTGTTGAACGCTAGGTTGGCAGTTCATTCCTGAAAGATTAGCGTATGATTTGCTCCCTCTTGTCACTAGTGCTGCATAATACTTTAGTAATGTTTGCAATCACCTGCATGCGTGCATGCCCGGCTACCAAAAGCTAGCCTACATATACTATCAGAAAGTAGTAGAAACTTATATTGCTAACTTGTACGGAAGAAAATGACAGTCTACTACTCATGTAATCTGTAACAAGATCACAATGTTTTTATTAACCCAAAGGCATGCAGGGGGCATGCAGGGATGAACTGTGTATGAAACTACAAATCTGATCTATTCGTTTTGCTGAAAAATTACAGCTGAAAGTACTATTTGTTGTGAGAGAAAAACAATATTCGTTTGCTGAAACAGTATGACTCATAAATACTGTTTTTTGATGTGCAGTATGAATTAACCTACTAGGTAGGAGTAATTTATATGCAAATATCCTCCAGGGTTAATGATAAATGCATGACTTATTTTTCTAGAATTGCCATTAATTACCACATGAACTGCTACTTGCATTGGCTGCAGGCTTATATATAAGATAGCAATTAATGTGATCATATCATTTGCATCCAGACGCAGCCAATAGAGATTACTAGTGTACATGCATGATAACAACGTTTGAACCGGCACACAATTAGGAGCGCAAAGCTTTACGACAAAATGCGACAAAATGTGGTTAGGAGGAGATAAAAGGATTGCTTAAACAAATGAAAAAGAGGAAGGCATGCTTACAAGGGATGCCAAGGTATGCATGCGGCAGAGCATGCTACAGGCGAGTGCTGAAATAATAGAAGGCGGCAACGTCGCAACGCGACACTGAACTATAGCTCTGATGGCGCCGCGCGCTGTAGTGGAGATGTCACCACTCACCATCAGCAGTGCCAACGGCTTTGCGATTTGCGTACGTACGTGTTCATGCCCTGGTGGGAGGCGCACACGCAGACGATGCCACGCACTTTTTTTGGATCGGAATTATTGGGGCTATATATATACTGATAGGCATAGTAGTGTCAGGCAACACCAAATCAGCAAGAAACCGTGAAAGCAAGATTGGTACGTACAGTAGAAAACAAGGATCAACAACCTGATTTTGATTGTGAACTGTGACTTGAGTAACCTCCGGCCGGGCCGGGCTCTCCAGTCCGGCCGGCATCGATCCGGTGACATGGGACTAGAGACGTGATAATCGAGTCGGGTTCGTCCGTTCGGGTCAGGTAAGAAAAAAGGAACACTGGTACATTTTTTTCACCCGGCCACTAAAACACGTACATTTTTTCGGCTATTTCTCGTATTTGTTTTGGGTTTCCTTGAGTTGAAATTATTTTTTGTTAGTTAGGTCAAACTCGAAGTTATGGACAAGCCCACTCAATACATTGGTTTTGGGTTTCTCTCTTACATATATTTGTTTACGGGAAAATATATGTGGTTTGTACCCATGTTTCATTATTTCTTTCATATACAAACAAGACAATACAAACCAACGGCTGCACTGGTCGTCTAGCTGTGTATAAATGTAAAAAGTCTATTTTACCTCCTTAAGCCATCTCGTCTTATTTCTCTCATCTAAATCTAAAAGTAGACATCCTATCCCCCCTGCTCAAGACCATTCAAAAGTACCTCCCTGTCCTAAAAATCTATATAAATAATAAATACCTGATAAATCAACCATAAAATTGCCTAAAAGCTTCTTAAAAACCTGAGAGAGATTGTAAAGATACATTGCTAAAGAAATCATTTTTTAGATATGCCTCTTTTTTGTAGAGATAACTCTATCAAAATTTATCTTTAAAAATAGATTTTGAGATGGCCCATCTACGGAAATCCTCTAGAAATAATCTCTATTTTTAGAGGCAATCGACATGACCACCACTAAAAATCTCAATTCTAGAGACGGCTAGTAGATTCCTCTAGAAATGGAGGCATTTCTTAAGGTGGTTGGCAATTTGGTTCACCTCTAAAATAGGTGAACAACAATAAAATTTATAACATATTTAAATTAAGTCAGATAAAGACAAACTTTATATCAAACTTATAGTTCTCAAAGGGATCTACTACTTTATAGTTGATGAATTCTACATTTGAAATCATTTAATACCCAACAAGTGTTTGTTTAAAGCCATTGTTAGGGGTTTCCTAGTGGGCCTCTACTAGATTAAAACACTTCGTTGCCTTTTTTGTCCCAATTTTAAAATTTAGTAATTTCTAGAGGCGGTAGGATTTGGCATCGATTATAATGTTTTGGTATTTTTAAGATTTTTTTGTATATTGTTTCCATTTTATTAGAGCTAAATCTATTTTTTAATAGCTTCTAAAGATTGGTTTCATGTGCTCTAAATATTTTATTTGGTTTTTTTATCTCGATGTGTCTCTAGGATTTTTATTAAAAAAAATTTAGAAGCTTAGAGACAGTTTACATGGTTTAAAAGACTTGTTGAGTATTTACTAGATCTAAACTTTAAAAAGGACGAAATATCCTTCAAAACGACTTCAAATCAGGCTAGAAAAGATAATTTGAATGATTTTGAGAGTTCAAAGTGTACGACGAAAGAGGTATCTCCTGGAGGCTTGGGCTCCTTCTAACGCGAAAGTCGTGGTTCTCTCATTTCCGCCAAACCAACATGCAGCCGCGGTCCAGGCCTGCCTAGTGGGGTGGGCTGAGGATGCATACATACTACACGACCATGTAAGTTTCGGCCCATATATCCTACGTTTATGTGCCAAAAACCAGAGCGTGATTTTCAATTCAAAAGAACCTCGTACAGTCAAGCAAGTGCAAAGCCAGAAAAAAAAGTTTGTTCCCGGATTAGCACAACACAGTGGTGGAGCGCATGAGTGCGTATCAGCGCATGCTAGCTTGGTCATAGTTGAGGCTATACCAACACGATGCTTACGTAGTCGTGTCTGGCACTTGGCATAAAACGGCAACATAATCCTGCAAAAGTTGTAACAACGAGGCGTGATGATGATTCAAGGACCTAGAGCTGCCAGTAAAGCCTATGAAACTGCACGTCGTTCGACTCCATCACCATCCACCGTCACTCGTGTAGTCCCTCCAATCCTAAAAAGAGTGCAATTTGTAGATTGATTGATTGAACCAAAAGTTTTTTTTTTGAAATTAAACCAAAATAACAAAAAATAGTACTACTATTTATGGTTCCAAATTTTCGTTCAAAAAGTTTTATGTTTCCAAATATATTTATATGAAAACATATGTCATAATTAATCTAATGATATTTATTCGGTCTGATGGTATGTTTTACATAGATTTATTAATTGACTCATTTTGTGAGATGGGGAGAATATATTATACACTACTGCTTCTGTCTACACATACTGTATTACATTTCGAGGAGTCAAAATTCTAAAATTTTACTAAATATATTCTTTAGTAAAAAAATACTCATATTTATGATAATAATAAATTATTATTATTATTGGATAGTAAACCTATTTAGTTAGAATACGATATTTTTTCTATAAATCTAATCATATTTGAAAATAATTGAGTACGTAAAATAAGACGTGTACTTATTTTGAGGATGGAGTACCAGCTTGTGCCCCGGCCACACTCGTCGATTGAAAGGCAGCAACGGCTAACCGACGGCACATCGAGTGCCCCCTCCTCTTCGTGGCGACCATCGAGTGCCTTTCGCTGCCCACACCTATCACGCACCCCGTGTTGCGCGGCGCGGCGCATAACCACCGGCCGGCCCGTTGCCCCCCGGCGACGTCGGCGAATTCGAAAGCGGAGCCCCATACCATACCATACCCTCCTGAAGTCCTGAGCTCATGCGCCGGCCGCGCGCCGCGGTAACTGTGACTGACTTGTCTCGCTAGGCTCCCCGCGAGGTGCCCCGGGCCCCGGCACATGAGCACAGTGAATGCACGCCACGCGCGAGGCTCCCGTCCCCGTTCGTCCTCCGCGCCACGACGTCGCGCGCTATAAATACTCAGGCGCCGACCACGTACCGCACTCGCAGCTCCCCACGGCCACGCACGCACCATCATACACACACACACTCGTGCTCGCTACGTCAAGCCACCGTCGTCTTCCCTACCTCCTGGTGCTTTTCGTTCTGATCCATGATCACACGTCGATCACATCATCACCGGCGCTAGTGCAGTAGTGTTCTACCGCGCCGTCAGCTACGAGAACAATGCAGATCTCCGCCAGGCTCCTGCGCGTCGTCGCCATCCTCCTTGCTGCCCTGCTGCCGCGCTGCGCGGGCCACCACGCGGACTCGTCCGGCGTCATTGGCTCGGCCCGTGGCGGCGACGACAGGCCGTCCCCGCCGTGCTCGCCCGCGGACCGGGCGGCGCTGCTGGGCTTCAAGGCGGGCGTGGCCGTGGACACGACGGGCATCCTGGCCACGTGGGCCGGCGGCGACTGCTGCGGCGCGTGGGAGGGCGTGACCTGCGACGCCGCCACGGGGCGGGTCGTGGCGCTGCGGCTGGAAGCGCCGCCGCCCAACGGAGGCGCGCGGCGCTACATGCAGGGCGCGCTGTCGCCGTCCCTCGGTGGGCTTGAGTTCTTGGAGTCCCTCGTGGTCCGCGACATGGCCAGGATCGGGGGCGCCATCCCGCCGGCGCTGGCGCGGCTGGCGCGGCTCAGGCAGCTCTACCTCGAGGGCAACATGCTGTCCGGGCCCGTCCCGGGGAGCCTCGGCGGGCTGCGGTCGCTACAGTACCTCTCGCTCGCGGGCAACCGGCTGGACGGGCAGCTGCCACCGGAGCTCGGGGCACTCTCCGGCCTGGAGCAGATCAACTTCGCCCGGAACCGCCTCTCCGGCGCGGTGCCTCCGAGCTACGTGAACCTGTCGAGGCTGGCGTACCTTGATCTCGGCAGCAACCTCTTCTCCGGCGCCATGCCCGGGTTTCTTGGCCAGTTCAGGAACCTGGCCTTGCTGGACCTCAGCAACAACAGCTTCTCCGGCGAGATACCGGCGTCGCTCTACACCCTGCGTAGCCTGACGGACCTGTCACTGAGCCATAACAAGATCGTTGGCCAGATTCCGCCCCAGATGGGCGCCCTCCGGTCTCTGAACTCTCTGGCCATGGATGGCAACATGCTTGTAGGCTCCATTCCAGCATCACTCCTCGGCCTGCAGAAGCTGTGGTACCTGAACCTGTCAGGAAACGGGCTCTCCGGTCCACTCCCCACCGGCGCCGGCACTGGCAACGCCTTGCCTTCCTTGGTATCCATGGACCTCTCCCGCAACCGTCTCACCGGCGACATTGCCCAGCTGTTCAGAAGCTTGTCGACGGCGGCCAGCCATTCCAACAGAACTACTAGTCCACAGGTTGTTCTTGCCCAGAAACTAGAGCACCTGGACGTGTCGGAGAACAGGATCACCGGTGCGCTGCCCGACTTCGCCCGCGGCGCGGGGCTCAGGTGGCTTGACATCTCGGGCAACGCCATCGGCGGCCAGATCCCGAGCTCGGTCTCCAAGCTGAGCGGCCTGGAGAGGCTGGACATGTCCAGGAACCGCGTCAGGGGCACCATCCCTGCGTCCATGGCGGAGATGGTGCGCCTGCGGTGGCTGGACGTGTCGAGGAACGAGCTCGTCGGGAGGATACCGGACAACTTCACGAGACTGACGGGCGTGCGGCACGCGAGCTTTAGGGGCAACAGGCTGTGCGGGCAGATACCGCAGGCCAAGCCGTTCAACCTGTTCCGTGCGGCCGCGTACGCGCACAACCTGTGTCTGTGCGGCAAGCCATTGCCGCCGTGCAGGAAGATAGGGTGACACGGGATGGCCAATGTTGGTGCAGCCCTGCGAAGGGTGTGGATGGAAATGTTCGGTTGTTAAATTAGTTTAGATTAGAGTACCTCTGTGTATTTTTCTTTCAATGCAAAGTCCAGTTCATCAGAGCACTTCTGTGTGAGTCTGAATGCAAAGTTGTGTAATCGTGTTAGAAAAGAAGTGCAAATGAAGACAAGCTTTGATATGTAGTGTATTTGAGTTTGAGGGTCATATTTGTTGCAATTCTAGTCATTTTTTGCTATAATTTAATTCAGAAAACAAACACAACGCGGGGTATAACATGGTTCTTCCTAACCCACCGACCATTTCAAATTTGTATGCTTATAATCATGTCCCCGTAGCTCCCGGTACCGATTTTAATGACACTTTGAATCGGTTTAAAGATAAATTGTCTAAATCCATTGAGGAGAGCTTGGGTGTACAAATTAAGCCTAATAGGACCACATATCATAAGCCATACGCTTTAAATTTTGATTTCATGAAAGCACCAGATGGTTGGAGGGTACCGAAAATTCAGTGGTGACGACAGTAGATCATCTATGGAGCATATTAGCATGTTTCTGCTCAAATGGGCAAAGTTAGTACTTTAGATTTCATGAAAGTTCACCATTTTCCTTTATCTCTTACCGGTACAACTTTTGCATGGTTTACTTCATTACTGCATTGTTCTACTGGTTCATGGGCTGAATTAGAAGAGAAATTCCATGCTCACTTTTATAATAGAGTCCATAAAACTAGATTATCCCACCTTACATCGGTTCATCAAGGGCATGATAAGTCCGATCTTGATTTTATTAAATGTTTTAGAGACATTAAGAATCGATGTTTCCATGTGATGATTTCTAAAAGAGACCTCACTGATTTGTGTTTTACTTGTTTACCTTCTAGTATTAGAGAAAAAAATTTGAGCATTACGAGTTCCTTAATGTTAATCAATTACTGCAAAAAGCCAATGCGATCGAATCTCATTTAAAAGAATCTCGTGATACTCGTAGGTCTCATCGTTCAACTATGCATGTTGTAGAAAGTTATTCTAATAACTCGGACAATGAAATTAAAGAATGATATGCTGTTGAATTTGTGTGGCCAACGCAAAACAAACTAGTTGCTTGTCCTTCTCTCAAGCTGATTCACAAAATCGGAATAATATGGCTGGATTTTTGAAGAATTGCTTAAATTCGATTATCTTAGAATTAATTATACATTGTCGTCAGCTAAAGAGTTAAAGAGAGAAGGCTCGTGTCACCTTCGTCCCACCACTAGATCTACCCTTTTGACACAGCTAAGGCCCTCATCATCACTCCTTGGACGGTGCAATTCTGACAGAACACTAACGACACACTAGGGTCCTAGGGGTTCCTCGTAGGGGTTACTACTCAGATGGGCCCTAGCCTGGTCCATGATCTACTGAAGGACACGAGACAAGGTGGCGTACTTCAAGCGATTGAAGATCAACTTAGTGGCTTGCTAAGAAAACTAGGTTCTGTAATAGGACTAGGACTCTTCTATTGTAACCGATTAGTACTAGATATGTGTCATTACCCTCTCCTCTATATAAAGAGAGGTACAATGCATCCCCTTGTATACATAATCATATCAAGCAATCCAATGCAAAGTCTCACGCAGACTAGGCGTAAAGGCTTTTATCGATTCTCGAGGGCCCGAACTAGTATAAATCGTCGTTTCCTTGTGTTACCATCAAGTTCTTCGTACATCGAAGCCCTCTGAACATCGTCCCGGGTACCCCCATGACGAGTTGTCGGTCATCAAACACCAACAAATGGTGTGCTAGGTAGGGGCTTCTGGCGACTTCACGATTGAGAGCTCGGTAAACCTCAACGACATGATTTTCTTGTCGTGTACCACCTTCATCTTTGGCTCCTGGATCTGCGAGGCGGATAACAGTGGCAAGCTTCAAAAGCTGCTTCATGGACATTGCGGTGCCTCAAGCATCACCAAGCATCTCAATGACCACGCTAGATCATCTCGTTGAGAAGTTTTCACACCTCTCAATCTCCGATTCAACTCAGACATGGGATCCCTGTATCAACCACGACTCCCACTTAGACACGTCAAACCTGTCCGAGTTGGAGGTCCCATCCGAAGCCCAAATCGAAGATCCAGTTCGTTTTCCACTCGGACTCAAAAATTCAGCTACAATCTATCAAGATACAATGAGCTATCTCATGTAGCTAGAGGAGGAGATTCCCTTGATGGGTGCTCAAAAGGGACTGGTCCTGTCTATCACATTCGAGGAAGGCATTGTTCGTTGGTCGGGTGCTCGGCCTGATACTTCTTCAACAAATCCATCTTGTCTAATCGGTATGGTGGATCACCTACCCTATCAAGATGGCAGTACTCTTCCAACCGGCGACGACCACAACTCTACAGAGATCATGGACAGCGCGACGACTATAGAATCTAGGACTCAATCGGCCACAAGACACTCCCGTGAAGTCTTTATGGCCGGTCAACCACCCAGATCCCTATGCCTAATCCACCAAACATCTAGGAAAGAAAAGAAACTTTATCTAATATCTGCGCAGATGCCCCGACACACAATAGAGAAATGGAAGAACAGAAGATGACAAATTCGACGCAACCACGCCTAACACCACAAGGAAGAGTGGGAACGGTATGAAGCAGCCTGCTAAGACGTCGAGCAACGACGCTTGGCTATGGAGGTAGCATACGAACAACGCCTACGAGATAAAGAAGCAGAACGACAACACTGAGATCGTGATGCCCATCGAGCTTCTGCATCACGTAATCTCGAGCCCGAATTCTTGGAAGTAGTTGTCCACATGGTTTTCACTACACCCTACGCCAACGTCTACACCCTGGTAAATGAGATGGCAACCATAGAAAAAGTGGGAGGAAAAGGAGAAGGAGGCACCTCGCTGGCGATAGTGGCCTAGGAACGCTGTTAGCTGCTAGAGAGAGAGAGAGAGAGAGAGAGAGAGAGAGAGAGAGAGAGAGAGAGCGCGGTGCAGTGACCTAATTCAAGCATAGCCACCGCGGTAGAGGAGGGAGGGACGCGGTGGACATGTGGCGCAAACAAACCCGCACAGCTAGAAAAAAAGTAGTTTTTATCATAGCTTTTAGGTCTTATTGTGTTTTTCGTGGAAATGGATTTGAGTCAAATTTTTATATAATTTTTGCGAAGTTTGTGTATTCCAAAGGGAACTAGGGAATTTATAGAAAGATCCATAGTTTACTTGACTTAGTTGAAAAGGGAGTGTTTGTCTATAACATGACCTGTTTTTCCTTAAGAATTTTCTTTTACAAAGTGCTTTTCCCTCTAATAACCCGGCCATAACTCATACTTGCATCCTTTTAAGTTAAATCCATTTAAACAACACAGTAAAATTTATATGAAATTCGATGGGTACAATAATCAAATATAAATATATTTCAAATAACAACGATGCTTTATTGACACGTATAAATAATTTCATACCAAGTTTTTTAAAATATGTAAATGCATACCGAATAATATTACACTCAAGCTATGAATACACATGCCGAGAAGAATGGAGCGAAATTGTACACCTCTACCACCCATGTTGAAGCAGAGCTCAACCGGTGGATTCATCGTCATATACAAGGAGATGTAATCTTATTGATATAACTAACTAATGCACTGTAGAAACATGACAAACAATTTGAACAAAATATGGCCAAATTCATAAAATTAAGGTATTTATCTATCTAGATCTTAAGCTTAAAACTGCAAGTATTGGATCGGATGTTCAGCTGCGTGCCTGCCTGGATATTGTCGACCACCAGGTTGCAGTTGGCCTTGCCCGTCATCTTCCACAGCCTGATGGCGCCGAACTTGATGCGTATCGGCACGCGGGCGCGCACGGTGAGCGGCACGAACCCGGCCTGCCGCTGCTGCAGCAGCTGCGCCGCGACGTCGCTATCGAGCCGCGTCTCCCCGGCGAGCGAGATGTTCGGGTGCACGGTGGTCCGGTGGCCCTGGTACAGCGCCGGGAAGGCGCCGCGGCACAGCACGGTGCCGTTGAAGGACGCCGTGACGTCGCCGCCGTCGTAGTAGATCCCGATGCGGCGGTTCGGGTTGGTGGCGGTCACGTCGACGTCGAACGCGTCGGTGACCGTGGCCGTGGTGGTGTTCACGTCAAACCGGGTGACGGTGAGCCGGTCCACATTGAAGGTCGGGATCTTGGGCCGGAAAACGAGGTACAGAATCCCCGCGGTAACGCCGAGCGCGACGACGAGCAGGACGAGGGCCAGGAAGGTGTAGCACACGCACCGGCAGCACCGGCTGTGCCTCCGCTGGCGCCGCGGCGGGGGCAGCGGCGCTGGTGCGTACGGCGGCGGGGCGGTCACCGGTAGTAGCTGGTCGTGGCTGGGTTTCTTGGCATGCTCCGGCGGCGCGGACGGCGGCGGCGAGCCCACGCTCACAGGGTGGATCCTGTGGTAGTCTGTCATGCTTGGTCGTGTGCTGCGCTCAAACCTGCTGCACGGCCCTGTACTTCTCTCCGGTGACCGGCCGGTGTGGCGGCGTTGCCTGTACGAAATGCACGAACGCCGCGGCTGCAGGACTGGATAGTTAAAGGCTTAAAGCTATTGTCGTCTCGGTGCTCAGTCGTGTATATATGTCGTCGCCATGTCTTGTTGGTCTGGCTTGGCTCTTCTAGACGGCTGCCCTTGACTCGGCTCGCCATGGACCATGGCGGCATGAGTATTGACTTCCGCGTTTTCCCCTTTTTCTCTCCCCTGTGTGTTTCGTGGAAGAAGAAATCACATGCCTGCCTTTGTGTTCTCACTCCTGTGATGCTCGTGACATTTCCAGGATATACATATATATAAGTTTTTGACTCCTCGCCGCCGCGTCCGGGTGCACCTACGCGTTCTAGTGAGCATGCTGCTGTTGGGGGCAGGTGAGTCGTGGTGAGCGTAGCCGCCAGTGTCGTGTTGCAGTTCGACACGCATCGCACGCTCTGCGCCTGCGCGGCGTTTGCACTGCACGTACGTGGATGGTTGCGGGCTTGCATAAAGGTGGGCCTTTCTCATGCTTCGTGTCGAGCTTACGCGTACTGTCACACTGGTCTACGCGTACGTATCCTAATATACAGATCGTGTCATGCCACATGACCTATCGTTTGTCAAAATTCTAGATACGGTGTGATTCAGAATTTATCGTGCGGTACTCAGGCTGTAGCAAAAGGTCGTGCACGAAAGTCTCATCTCAGGCTTGCGATGGCCGGTTCGCCACGGGGCATGATGGAAGAGTCACCGTCGGCACGAGACCACCAGGAGCATGTACAGACGTATACCGTCGGCCTGAATGAACGGACGGTCGGTGCGGCAACAGCGATCCCTGGCCGTGTCGTCGTCATGCCGACCTCACCCCTGTCGTGTCACGGCAGAGAAGGCGAATATAACTAATTGTCTAATTGCACGGAAGATGCCTAATCCCTGCAGGCACGCATGCTTCATTTGACCACTGGCCGGTTGTTGTTGTTAATGCGTTGAACGTTCTGATAGCCGGGGGCTGCATCCGGGAGCCGAAAGCTGTTTTCGTCCGTCATGACGTGATCAACGGTTGCCTGCAAACTTCCGCCATTTCATATTTGCACGGCAAGGTACGCGCGTTCCTTCCTTGCTGCATTCACCCAACTAATTACGTGTTACCACTACTAGTATAAACTGAGCCGGCCTGCCTCGTCCCAGCTTCGCTTCGTAGGCAGTTTGTGGGTGAAAAGTTTTTTTTTTAATATTTTAAAAACCGAGAGACGAATTTATTAAATCAATTAATTTGTCATTAACATATATATGTTACTGTAGCAATTATAGCTAATCGTGGACTAATTAGACCAACTCCAACAGCTTTTATTTTTATTGTGGAGACTATTTTAGAATTTGCACAACAAAAAGTAAGCTCCAACAGATGTGTTATCTAGTTTTATAAAATAAAAAGTTAGCTATACCTTAATTTTTAGTGGTCATATATATAGTCAACCACTGACACTAGCTATCTAGTTTTATAAAATAGAAAGTTAGCTATACCTTGATTTTTAGTGGCCATACGTAGTCAATCACTGACACTAGCTATCTGATTTTGTAAAGTAGCAAAACTGTTGTGGACTTCTTCTTTTTTAAGAAGTTTTCTATTTTATAAAATGGCTAAATAATAGAATTTGGCTACTAATTTTATCCAAGCTCTTGGAGTTGCTCTTAGGCTTAAAAGATTCGTCTCGCGGTTTTCATGTAAACTGTGCAATTAGTTATTTAATTTATATTTAATGCTTAATGCATGTGTCCAAATATTTGATGGGATGGAGTGAAAAAATTTTAGATGGAAACTAAACAGGTCCTCAGCATCCGGAGGCAGAAAAGCTATAGGAGTTCCGTCTCCCAGTTTTCAAGACTTAGTATAGATGAGTTTTATCTCATGAAAATCATTTTATCCCATGAAACTTTTTTCATCCCATGAAATTTTTATGACTTTTAGTATTTATCTGTTGATAGATTTTTCGGTACTAAATCTGTCATATTTCTATATGTTTGATTGTGTTTTAAGATTTATGCAACGATTGTCTACTGGTTTGCATTTATAAAAATTCTGACAGAGTTGACCACATAAAAGCTGTCAATAGATAACTAGACACTCATAATTTTATCATCTCTCTTCATCTATTATGCCATGTCAACTCATTTAATGTCATGAAACTCTAATTAAGAATGGCTTTAAAGACATGTGTGATGTGGGACCCACCGTGCACACAGCATGGGCGGGCCCAGTTTGGTTCCGTGTGGTAAAGTTTAACTCCTATCATATGTAATGTTTGGACACATGCACAGAGACTAAATATAGACTATTTATGAAACTAAAAACACAATTAGAAAATAATTTGTGAGATAAACCTTTTAAGCCTAATTTATCTATAATTAGACATTAATTGCCAAATAAAATAAAAATACTACAGTAACTGTTAAACTTTAACACCTCCAGCTAAACACCCTCTAAGTGGGGCTCAACGTGCAGAGAGAGGTGGTCACTTGGGCTGCACACGTGGCAGGCAGTTGACAGGTCATTGGCAATGTCCTGCTCTAGGTATATCTTACTCCTTTCAGCCAAAAAAACATGCAATTCTCATATTTCGATAAGTCAAACAGTTTCAACTTTGACAAAGTTATATACAAATATATTAACACTCATGAGGTAAAATAAGTATCATTAGATTAGTTATAGAATATATTTTTTATATAAATTTATTTTGAGATATAAATGCCAATACTACTTACTATAAATTTGGTTAAAGTTGGGCAAATTTGGTTAAAATCAGGCTAGTTTGATTGACATGTTTCCTATAATTACATTCTTTTTTTTTTGACAAAGGGAATACATCGGATTGCAGTCGGGGCAGGGCATCGTGTGCTCCCTTTTGACTTCAAATTTAGGTCGTTTGTTAGGGCAAATGAAAATTATATATTATAGTATATTTTGCAATCAATCTGTTATAGTTTGACCGATTGAATCGGCCATATTAAACTGATGTTGTTTTAAAAGTGTAGTCAATGAATATATAAAATAAAGTAGATGTGATGTCAACATCCCCAATTCTAATTCTAACTAAAGTAAAATGGTTTGGTATGGAGATGTTAATATATCACAGCTTCACTAATCAGTAGCAACTTGCAATGGATAAACAGGTCATGACATAAGATTTAATTCTTTCATCTATTCTTTTTCCGTCATATCAGGAAAAGCCATATATGTTTGCTACAATGAACAAGACACCATTTCTTCATCTATTTCCACTTGTTAAAATCAGGCCTAGCTTAAACTAAGGGTTTTTTTTTCATCTGAACACTCATTTTGACGGCATGATACCAATATCTCTACCGCTCAAAAGAATGTCCATGGAGCATGGCGTAAAGCAATCAAACCAACATTTTTTTTACTTGCTTATCTTATCTCAATCTCGATCTCCATCTCCTAGTGTCCCGAGGCTTTAGAAGTTGTACAGGCGCAGCCGGAATCCGGAGCCACCACTCCCTTAACCTTCTCACCAACTTTTCGCTGCTCTTTTTCCTCAATGGCATCTGTCTTGTGTATTCTTCTAGAAGAATCAGTAGAACAATGGTTCTCAATGGCATGAATGTGAATAACATGGCCACAACGACAAGTGCAGCTGCAACTCTGTTGGTGCTCTGAATTCAAGCAACAAATTTCACTGGTCAGGATGGCAATGTTTCAAACAATATGGCTACATAACAGAAGAGATCAAGAGACACCTGAGGAAATGCTGCAAGCATGAGGGACCGGAGCTTGAGGAGAAAAATGTTCCCTGCTTGCACATGTGCTTCCAGCTGCGAGATGGCCTGTTGCAAAGCTAGGAGCTGTTCCACAGTTCTTCTTCGAGGAGGAGTTATGATCTCAAATGCTTCTACCGAGCGCCCATTCCCATAATGTTTGTTCCATAGCATGAAGAGAGTAGAACCAAGCAAAAATCCAGGAAACATGAACCAGATCCAACCACTGCAGTAAAGGACAACGACTTACTAAAACATAGGCAACTTTTGCTACTTGCACAAATACCTTTTTTCTAACCCAAATTTGTCAAAAATAACTTGATGATATTATAGGTGATATCACTACATATCAGAAAACAATACCTGTATGCCATGTAGAGGAAACATAACAAGAAGACAAAAGATTTAAAGGGCTCTTCCCACCCGGCCAAAGCGAGCAGCCTTTTGCCTATTTCAATCAAAGGAAATAGTAGTTCCTGGAGGGAGTTAAATAGTGTTAGTGCATTAACAATCCTTAAACAAACCCTGATCATGAGCTCCCTTGATGACATATGTTGACAGCCTGAAACATGCCCTGCTATTTAGTACAGTGATTCAATGAAAGTTTAGGTTCTGCCACGCGCCATAATTTTAGTTTCAGATTTACCTAAGTTAAATTCTATGCAAGATAATGAACTATTTTCGAGCAAAATCAATACCTTTAGGACAGCTACATTAGTGTCTATGTCTTCCACTTTGACCTGATCAAGCGTAGCCCTTGCTGCTTCCACTCTACCTGAATACCCAACCGATCGCTCTAGAGCCATCTGAACTGAGCTAGTTCCTCCAATCTGCACGTCTCGCACAGTGAAATCTCTCTCCTCAGCATTGTCCTCCTCTTTCAGTTTCAGCAAACCCATTGTCACCATGGTATACGCAGAAAGTGGGAAGGGGTCAGCAAGCATCAATTCATCAGAACTGCTCTGACCAAAATCCTGGCTTCCTCTGAATCTTGGGCAATGCTGCTTGAGCTGGCCATACAATGCCTCCAGAATCTTGTCCCCTTTCGGCAGTTTCTCTGCCAAGTTGAATGCAAGGATGGTCTTGAAATGTGCTGGTAGTATGTGGAATCCCTGTTTAACAGTGCGGTACCGCAAAATCCCTAATGTTGCGACGGAGAGAGCCTCTGCCTTCTGGAAACTGGCAAGCCTGTACTTCCTGATGAACTTGTGTGCGTGCAGCACCTCTTTGATGGCTGCAAACCAGTAGTCTCGGCGAGTGTGGCCTTTGAATTGTGGGAATTCAAAGAAGACAGGTTCACTGCTGTCGCAGTACACATATGTTAGTTAGTCTAGTATGTGCAAATTGCAATTATGATAAAAATATTGACTTTTTTGTATATAACATAATGTACTGTTATGTAGCTACTCACGTCAAGCTGGACTTGTACATGACAGCTTTGTCAAAGAGATGAGCACCCCATGGCCCAGTGGACTCACGTTTTACCGATTGTTTCAAGTCCCTTGCCAGATCATACACAGCAGCCTCGCAGTATGAGAAATCAACACCAATAGCCTCAAAGTAGAGTGCGTGATTCGTCAGTGTGAGCCTCCCTACAGAATGTGCAGTTCCATACACATTAAGAACCTCGTGAAAAAGCACAGGTCAGCAGCGCTGATCAAAATTACCATAAGGAGGGTGCTTAACCAGGCCACGTGGACGTCCCGATGTGCTGAAGAACTGGCTTGGTTGTCGCAGCCCCGTGGATGTCAAGGATCACTTCGTCCTCAGATAGTTGCAGGGCAGGGGCTTTGTGCCCCCCTAACATACGTTTTGCAGAGAAGAACGCCCTAGCGTCAGAGATGATACAGACATACAGTGAGCGATGCTCGTAATTCAGAAGAAGAATGTGATAGCTTGTGACAATGTGAACATGGTGAGGATGGATCGATGCGTATATATACGTACTCGTCTAAGCTTCTGAGATACTTGTGGTAGATAAGGAAATGCAGCCGTCCTCCGGTGGAGTTGGTGAGCGCGTCAAATAGGTTACGGACGGTGATGGGATGTGCCATGGCAGGGCAGGCAGGAGCAATCTTGGCAAATGCCTCGGGTCCAACTGTCCTTCTGCCATCGACCTAGCCATTGCATCACGCAAGATCAAGCTCAGGTAACACGAAGGAATCAACTGATGGAAGGGCTTGATCAAGAGCACAATCATATACAGGGGGAAGCAACCGAGAGACCTGAATTGCCATCTGCGTTGGGCTTGAATAGAAAATGGATGCACCGTCGTCGTCATCAGCATCGTCGCGGAGAACGCTGAATGCCGTTTTCTGCATCGTGAGAAAACCAATGACGAATCCTGATTCAGTATCTACATGCCGTTTTCAGTATCTAACAGGGAGAAGACAAGGGCCGATCTGACCTGGAACACGGCGTCGGTCTCCTCGTCGGGCGCCTCCCAGGCGAGCATCATGTCGTAAGTGAGCGTGTGGAACTCCCTGTCGCCGAGGTGGTCCGGGCGCCTGGCCTCCACGCGCAGGGCGACGTGGGAGCAGTACTCCACGACGCTCCTGGCGTACTCCAGCGGCCCGCCGGCCTGCTCCTCCGCGTCCAGCCGCCGGAGCAGCTGATCCACCGGCACGCCCGCGATCCTGCCATGGTTCACGCACAATGCAATGCGATGAGATCCTACCATGTCACGGTGAACGAAAAAAGAAAGAAAGAACAGAGCCATGGCGCGCGCGCAACGTCGATCGGGATGGACGGACCCAGCGCATCGGCGGACGACGGAGGCGGCGGCGGCCGAGAGGGGAGGGATGGCCGACGGCGGCGGCACTTCTGACCCCATGGCGGCCGTCTCGGCGCCGCCACCGCGCTCCTGGTCCTCGTTCCCCCTGCTGAGATCGCCGCCGCCGAGGAGGAGGCGATCAAAGAGACCCATCCGTGGTGGCGGCCGGACACGGATGCATCTCTTTCCCTTTCCGTGGACGGAGATGGCTACGCTTACGCGTGCATTCCCGCCGGTGTCGGACGTCCAGGGAAGTGAGGAGCCGCGCACACGCCGCGAACCTATGCCTATCCGTCCACGGTCACTTGCCAGCAAAGTAACTTCCACATTCCTGTCCCTTCAAGCCATCGGTGAAATGGATTTCTCGCAAAAGCAACTAATATTTCTTTTTAAATAAAAAGCGTGTTACTATCTCCGTCCAAAGATGCAATTTAGCTCCAGTCCAAAGCAAACTATCTTTATGTTTGACTATAATTATCAACATGCATGACTCGACATAGATATACTATAAAATTATTTCATACAAATTTAAGTAGATATAATAATTATATAAATATTTCATAAGAAATCTAATGATACGTATTTAATATAACAAAATAAATATTAGTATCTTTTTATCAAAATTTAATCAAACTTCTAATCATTTGACTTAGAACTGCATGTTTTTGACGGACTGGAGAAGTTCACAGTTTGTATCTCAAATACGTATGTTTGCAAGATTTGCTATCCTTCGGAACAATTATAAAGAACTGACATACAGCGCGTTCCACCATTTTCATGAAAAAGCCTTTAACTTAACTCCGTAGATACAAATCTTATTACCACTACCATCAATGGAGTCCTCTCCCTCCTCATTTACCAGCTCAAAGACTATGTGAACAAAAAACATCCTGCAACTGCAAAGAACAGACGCAGGCTTACAACATAATTATCTGTCCCCGAAAAATGAAGTAAAAAGGAGGCAGAAACATGGATCCCAGCGGTGAGAACCACCCCGGGGACTTTGGAGTCAAGTCATGGTGATCACTTCACGATGCAGATCTTGATGACAGAGGCGACGCCAATACGGTGAAGAGCCACGATGGAATCACCAGGCTTGCAAAGCTGCTTCTGCACAGCCGACTTCAGCGCAGCCTCCAAGATCACCTCTGTCGACTCTGAATCTGTAGCCTTTGCAGAGCCCTCAGCAAGGAGGGGAATGAGACCTCTGTAGATCAGGCTGTGCCTAGCTGGGCCCTCGGAGCTGATGGTCCAGTCGAAAGAATCCGTCGTTAGCACAGGTACGACAACAGAGAGGATGGGAACCCTGGGGCGGTACTTGGCGACCAGCTTGGCCGTGGTGCCACCGCGAGTCAAGACGACAATCAGGGCGGCCTTGGCCTTGTTGGCAGTTCGCACAGCAGATGATGCAAGAGACTCCAGAGGACTCATTGGAAGAGGCGCGGACCTGATCATCGCCTTGAAAACTGCCTCGTGGTCCAGGGAAGATTCTGCTTCAATGCAGATACGAGCCATGATCTTCACAGCCACCTCAGGGTAGGCTCCAGCAGCACTCTCACCACTGAGCATGACACAGTCAGTTCCATCAAGAACGGCATTTGCAACATCAGTGGCCTCAGCACGTGTTGGCCTAGGAGATTTGATCATTGACTCGAGCATCTGGGTAGCAGTAACAACAGGTTTGCCAGCAATGTTGCACTTGTAGATCATCATCTTCTGTGCAAGGAAAATCTTCTCAACTGGAATCTCCATTCCCAGATCACCTCTAGCAACCATAAAAGCATCAGTCTCCCTCAAGATCTCATCAAAGTTTACAACACCCTCTTGGTTTTCAACCTGCATAGCAGAACCATAGCATGAAAAAAATCAGATCCATGACAGCATAACTAACATGATCATAAGTTCTATATGTCCATTATCATCATGTAATATGAACAACACTATAGCAGGAAACCGATTCCAGATATTGCAGTGAAGAAGCAATACATGACATGAACTAGTCTGAACCATAAAAGAATTATCCAGTATTTCGGAGAATTCGGCCAGGAGCAAAACAGCATAACAGGTGGAAACGTAAAGTAACAGAATTGCATTTCGCTAGCCAACTGTCAAGTAAAAATTCTTGTGAAGTCATAGCCTGGGCAAGCACTATATCCTAGTTGGTAAAAGAGTACTCAACATACTACTTTCATATGTTACTGATAAATAACATAACATGGCAAAAACTGGCCATCAAGTTGTTTACAGTAAAACTAAGACGAGAAGGTTTCATATGAGAGATGCAAGCAAATCATGTTGTGCAAAATTATAGACAGAGAAATAGCTGATATAACCCTTTGAAGTACAACAGTGATAGTATATACAAACCTTTGACATCAACTTAATGCGCTTGGCATGCTGCCCAAGAACCTGTCTGACAGTCACCAGATCTGATCCTTTACGGACAAAGGATAGAGCAATCATGTCAATATCATTTGGAACACCCCAGCCCAAAATGTCTTCTTTATCTTTCTCAGTTAATGTAGGAAGATCCACAACAATTCCTGGCAAATTGCAGTTCTTTCTCTCACCAAGCATTGCAGTGTTCTCACACCTACACCTCACAGTTCCAGCATCAGGATCGCAAGACAGAACGGCCAGAGAGATAGTACCATCTGCGCAGAGTATGACATTTCCAGGCTTCACGTCAACAGGCAGTTTCTTGTAACTCATAGCAATCATATTTTCATCACCCTTGATATCATAATCAGTGGTGACAGTGATTTCTTGACCCTTGGTTAGCTTAATTGGTTTACCATCCTTCAAAAACCCTGTACGAATCTCAGGACCCTGCAGCAACAAAAGGTTAGTTAAGAACACTTCATGTAACCACCTTAAATGCCATACAAAGAAGAATACAGTCAGAAGTTCTGCAAAATATCATGGAGTCACACATAACTACATGAGCAGCAAAGAGCAGGCAATTTTAATGATGAAGCCAAACCAACAAATATGACCATGTGAACCATGAATTAAAACATGCGAAAATGAAGAGGTAGCAATTTAGTGGCAACTGACAAGAAATTAAGGAATAAAGATCCCTAGAAGTTTCGTTATTGATCAGCTCTTGTGTGAAGAAAATGAAACATCAATTTGAAATTGACTACCCTGAATATCTGGGGAGGCTGAATGCTTTGGCATTGCAACCTCTCAGTTGCAACCTCTCAGACTTAGAGACAACCAAACCATTCCAAATCCGAAACCAGAAGTAATACATTAATCCCTGGACCATTGCAGAACCATAACCAGAAGTGGCAAAAGTAATCTGAACAAAACATAACAAATTTGGAACTGAATCCAACCATTCACATGGAGAATTGTTGACACAAGAGTGAGCAATGGCAACAAGGCAAATCTAATCCTTGGCACTAATGTGTCACACGTCACAAATGTAACCTAATCACAGATTCATGACACTGAAACCACTGAGCTCAAAACGGTGATGTCCAAGAAAAATATTTTGGCTTGCAATTTGCCAATCTTCAAGTCTAGTGAAGGAATTGACTTTTTAAAACCTAACTTCCACATCAGCTAAAGTAGGAGTACTCAACATCCACCAACTTTGCAATACACTCTGGGTAGTTAAAGCTAAACACACAACTGAAAGTGCTAATGTACAAAATCTGAAACTAACTTTAACCAACATGGAGTACCGTTTCCTTTTCACAAACACGATAACCAACAGCATATATATTGACTAAAGTAGCAGCAACTGTCAATAAATCAAGGAATAAAGACCTTGGAAGCTCGATGCAGATGAACTCCATAGCAGTCAATCAAACCATTTAAGTCCAAACACATTCCAGACTTGCAGTGACGTGAACAACAAGCAGACAAAATCTGAAACTAGCTTCAACCAACAAGACGTGCAGCTTGTATTCTATATGGAGTATTCAAGGCACAAACATCAGCTCTTTGCAAGAGGGCCCGTATAGAGCCGCATGCAAATCCATTGGCACGATTATGTCAAACTGCCAAAAGTCAGCACATGTTATTCAAGGAAAAAGCTACTTGCACGCATTAGTTTTGGTACTATTACACGCGTTAATCATATACTGTGTATATGTAGCATGCTAAGTTAAGATCTAAACCTTCTACCAAAAAACCATTGAGATCAAAATACTAAGCTCCCTGAGTGGAAACCATATTGAGATAATACCAAGCTCCCCGAGTGCCGTGAGTGGAAACCATATATTGAGATAAAAACAGTCCCCGTCAGCCCCGAACAGATCACTCTAGCTCGTCCCACTGAACAGATCACTAGATCCCTCCAGTGGCAAACAAAAACAGTCCCCGTCAGCCCCGATCCAACCAATCGGCAAGCGTAGCCAACCCAAACATGCAGCAAAAGCAGGTAACCGCAGCAGAGCAAGCAAATCCATGACACATAAGACATAGAGAGAGAGGAAGGGACCTTGGTGTCGAGCATGACGGCGCAGAGGATGCCGGTGTTGTGCATGGCCTGTCGGAGGTTGTCGAGCGTCTCCTGGTGGTACTCGTGGGTGCCGTGGGAGAAGTTGAAGCGCGCGACGTTCATGCCGGCGCGAAGCAGCTTCTCGAGCATAGGCACGGTGCGGGAGGCCGGGCCGAGCGTGCAGACGAGCTTGGTCTTGGGCACCCGCGCGTCGCCGGCGCCGCGGTCCAGGTCCGCCAGGATCTTCGCCATGTCGATGTTCGCCATCGCGCGCCGCTCCGGATCTCTCTCCCTCTCTGCTCCGCGGTCCGGGACGGGGGAATGGGGGGAAGCGGTGGTGGCGTCTGCGTCGGCGTCGGCGTCGGCGTCGAGCGGCGGAAAGCAGCGAGATGGGATTCGAGATTTGGTAGCGGAGTTTTATAGAAAGGGGAGGAGTGTGGGGAATTGCGATTCCGTGGGCGACGAGGACGACGGAGATGGAAGGCGCAGGCAGTAGGCAGTAGGCACCGGGCACAGGGACGAGTCGCCGGACACGTGGTGCCCACTGAATTTGGTGTTTTTTTTTTCTCTTCCCCTTCCATTTTTTCCTTCGAGTGCGAACGATGGTCCCACCGGCATGTTACAATATTATTATCACAGCAGCGCACTGCACGTCATGAAGATGCAAAGAGCATGGCGGGCCTACCAGTCAGTGACTCCTTCGTCCACTGGCTATGTGATGGTGCGTCCACTTGTTTGCGGTTTCCCTTAAAATGGTGAAAAATAGAAAGGTGGAGAAGAAGTTGCCATTGAAATGGAAGTTAACATGAGATTATTCGTCGAATATTGAGCAGTATTTTTCTTTCATGAATAATATTTTTATTTATGGTTTTTCAGTCAAATAAACAGACCGTTTGTTGTTATATTATAGTACTACAAATCAAACCATCTATTTTTTTCCAAACAACACCAACAAATATCGTATATGTATTATGAAATACATTTTTTATAATTATTTAAAATTTTAGTCGCCAGTACTCTTTTTACATGAATTTAATTACATCTGGACGAGGTTAGTTTTGCTGAGCAGTGACTGAGCTGTAGTGGGCAGTGGCCAGTGGGATTTCGCCCGCCTTTTTCGATGCGAGGTGTGGATGATGGTGGGGTCTGGGGTGGAAATGTGGGATGATTCCTGGCGAAAGCAGGATATGCCGCGGCACGGCGGCAGCTGGCACAGCAGTCAAGAGCGCGCGCCACCGGCGAGTCGCCGACCGTGGGCGTGGGCGGCGCCGAACGGACGGACCGGACGACAAAACCGGCGACGCCAGAAACCGGGACCTGGGCCTCTGTTTTGAATGCTTTCGCGTTCCCCTTCGTTTTCCTCGACACGACAGCGTTCGTTGCCGGCGTCGCTGCCCGTTTCTTTCGTCACGGTCGTTTTCTTCTCTTGTTTTTCTGACATGAGTTGAGAGGAATATATAATTCAATTATTCATGCGAATATGTTGTCTTTTCTGATGAGATAAGAGGAATAATTCAATTATTCAATCGCATGCGAATATGTTGTCAAAAAAAAAGTGCATGCGAGTATATACCGAGACTGACGTTTTAGCCTGCATGGTCAACTTTATTGCACCAGTGGTCGCTGTCCAGTCTTCCATTCCACAAAGGCATATGGACGAGTAGAACAAGAACCTTCTTTTCTTTTCTTTTTCTCTCTGCATTTAGGCCTTATTTACATAAAAAAAGTTTTTAAATTTTGACACTGTAGCACTTTCGTTTTTAGATCTTGTTTAGTTCTCAAAATTTTTTGTTTCGGGGTACTGTAACATTTTCGTTTTTATTTGACAATTATTGTCTAATCATGGACTAACTAGGTTTAAAAGATTCGTCTCGCGATTTTTTCAGGCAAACTATATAATTAGTTTTTGTTTTCGTCTATATTTAATGCTTCATGCGTATACCACAAGATTCAATGTGACGGAGAATCTTGAAAAAATTTTGGTTTTTTGCGTGAACTAAACAAGGCCTTATTTGACAAACATTGTTCAATCATGGAATAAATAGGCTTAAAAGATTTGTCTCGCAATTTACAGACAAATTGTGCAATTGGTTTTTGTTTTATCTATATTTAATGTTCTATGTATGTGCCTTAAGATTCGATGTGACGGTGAATCTTAAAAACTTTTTGGTTTTAGGGTGAACTAAACAAGGCCTATGTAGGCATTCTTTCGATCTATAATCTTTTTGGATTTTGACACTGTACCACTTTCGTTTGTATTTGACAAACATTATCTAATCATAGACTAACTAGGCTTAAAAAATTCGTCTCACAATTTACAAGTAAACTATGTAATTTTCTATTTATATTTAATGCTTCATACATGTGTCGTAAGATTCGATGTGGCGAAAAATCTTGTAAACTTTTAAGTTTTTAAGTGCATCTAAACAAGCCCTAACAAGCCTAGAATTAGAAGGTTCCCTGTTCAGAACCTCCTGGTCCTGTTGACAAACGGGCAGAACCATGGGATCTAAAGACCGAGGAAAGAAAAGAATGGTTCTAGATTATTTTGAACCTGATGAACCAAAAGAACATCTGAGTCGTTGCTCGTGATTCGTGAACTCGTCACATGCTAGTACTTGGATTCATCCACAGCACGCAGCATAAAAAGAGACATGATAGCTGAGATCTCCATGCCTGAACACATCTAGAAGGTGGACAGATGGAGCTATGAAAATACTATGCCATATTGCCATATCCGTCTTAAAATAGATGATATTATATAACTTAATTATTCTAAAATTCTTAACATTCTCATTTTTAATGTACCTTTTTTTTCTCAATGTACATTTTTCGTAATATATCTCTATCTATATTTCTTTCAATACACATTTTTTCTCTATTCTAATACATCTATATCTCTATCCCTATTTCTCTCTATATCCTTCCTTCTTGTTTTTTGTGCACCATGGTCTTTGACTCTTCATAAATTTTTGCATCCAAATCTAAGAGTATGTCCAAAAGATTAGCCAAAAAGACTAGCCAAACTTACTGATTTAGCTACTTTCTAAAATAGATTTGATAAAAAAAATATTAGAGTCATCCAATAGACTCTGTAAAGGATGGCTAGTGAGGTAGGCTATCCAAAATAGAGAGAGAATAATGTGGATAGAGAGCTACTAAATTTAGAGAGTTGTTTACATAGTCTGTTGGAGACGTTTTTCCTTCAACAATAACTAAATTTACCTAAAAATGATTTAGCTAATCTATTGACGATACTCTAAAACGTAAGATATTTTATGGATGAAGTTTTTCAATATATCTCTATTTTTTCTATCTTTTTCCTTTTTGGTTTCTGTGCGACACGATTTTCATTCTTCAGAAATTCTAGTGTATAAATCTAGAATATTAAATATTTTGGATGAAGGGAGCACTCTTCCTGATACGTGTGTCAAGCAAACATTACTTGTACTTAAACTTGGACGTGAAGCTTGTTCGGTTCTCAAAATTTGAGCAAGCCGCGATATTTTTATAATCACTTGCTATCAGAGTTTACCAATATCTCATAATTGACATGTCAAATTTATGACAAATATTTCATTTTGATTTAAATTTTGGTTTGCCAACTAAGCAGGTCAGTAATTTATTGTAACGTAGGTGTACACGATGAATGTACTACGTGTGCGTGTTCTGGAATCTAGGTAACACAAGTTCGTGCAACGGAGGTTGTTGTGAAAGCAAATGAAAATGGTTTAAAAACCCTTTTTTTATTACAGTAATTATTTGTCGCTGATACTTTTTTTTTTCTTCTACTTACAAAGACGCCATGAGGTGTACTGCGTGTCCACGTCTTCACAAAAGCTGTGAATTGGACTACTCGAGTCAGCGAGTCACCAATGAATCAAAAGTAGGTCAAAAACAGGTAGTTGCTCGTGCTTTTTATATTTGATGACGATGCCAACTAGAGGAGCATTTCAGCTGCTCGTGGAATTGTTTTATGTGGACCAGAAGATTCATGAGTTTCTGCGTAATAAACTACTACGTACAAAGCTTTGGTGACTAGTTTGCCTACACATCCAGAAAGGAGACAGGTGGTGCTCTGCTTTGTTTTATTAGGAAAAACCAAAAACCTTGTGGAATGAGGAAGGGATCGTGGCAGCATGCCAGCATGGGTGCATGGACTGCACGCCATGTATCACAAAATTTAATTGTATCACACTCGTCTCTGATGTAAGTTGTAACCCTTCAAGTCACAAACTGATCGAGAGTTTAATCAATTTTTGAGAAAGTTTGATTTAGGTTAACGGGAAAGAGGCGATAATAATATGATGATTGATGGACCGGGCCAGCACTGCATACAAAAGCGTAAGCCATGTTGTACCAATTTCATGGAGCTTTTTTAAGCTAGACTAGATGTTAGAAAAATTTAGCTGTCTAGAGAAACTATTGTCAGAAGAATTGCTCAGAGTCCTAGGCACGTTCCGAGACCACTCATACAACCTCATCCGTGTTTCTGCATGTGGTCAACACAAGAACCTATTCGAGTTATTATATCAATAGTTTGAGCGCGCGATCAATACCGGTGTTCATTCAAGTTCTTATACAATATATGCGAGATAGTATATTTTTTACGACATATATGCGGGTGCTATTAGACTCTCTCCAACAATAAGAAGGCAAACACGAGACCTATTTAGACAAAAAAAAAAGGGCCACACACTCAAAAGACTTCATTCTCCAACTGCCCAAACGCAAAAGGAGAGCACCCAAACTGCAGCCGGTGGCCGCGTCCCACAACTAGCAAACGCCTCATTCCCTCCTTTCCTCTAGCGACTCTGCCCTGTGGCTGCTCCCTCTCTTGCACACCCGGCGAGCTTCCTCCCCTGCGCGGCCAGTGAGTGCCTCATTCCCTTCCTTCCTCCGGCGACCTGTCATGCGTCTGCTCCCTCATAGCCGGTGAGCTTCCTCCCTTGCATGGCCGACGATCGCCGGAGTTTCATCCCTCCCTCCGGTGGCCCCGCCCTATGGGTGTTCCCTCCCCTGTGAGATCCGGCGAGCGCTGGGCAAGCACCTTCCCCCCACATGGTGGGGGAGCGGGTCCAGATCCGCGCGCGGCAGCCAAGGCCGGTGACTCTAGAAGTGCCCTCACGGCGACCTCTCTTGGCAGTACCGGCCGCTCCACCTCGACTCTTTTCCTACATGCCCACCACCACGGCGCCATAGATTTTGCGTCGTGGAGAAAGACAATGCAAATAAGCGCCGTGGTTCGTCTCCTACTTAAAATACGTGCTCCATTTACGTCGTATGTTAGATGGCTGTTTTTATTGTACATACCCTATTTTGCGTTTGTCTTTCGATTTGTATGAGCTATTAGAGACAGTCTTAGCACTTAAAAAAATGCTCCTTCAGCTATTGCACGGCTCTCTTCCATGGACTCTGTACTGTTCTCCCAGTTTTATCTAAAAAAAGTTCATGAATCATGAATGATCACGAGATTAGCAACAACATCTTATTATCATGGGCTGTATCACACGAGTCCAGTTATTCAGTTAGAACAGTCACGAGATTTGGAGATCTCCGAGATTAGCGTCCCCTCGGCCAAACAGTCCCGGACTGGCCTGGGTCGCGGCCGCCGTTCACACCCCGCGTGCTCCACTACTCCCTATCTCTCGGGGAGCACTAGGCTACAGCCGCCGCCGCCGCCGCCTACGCCAGGTGACCAGACCTTCGTCGTGTCTATTTCGCCGGCGACGAGCACCCACCAGGTTTGCCCGTCCCTCCTCTTCCCTCTCTGCTGTACGAAACCGAGCACCCAAAACCTAGCTTAAGAATCGGATCTGATCCAGGAGTAATTGCAAGTGTATGCATGTGTTATTTTGTCTACTAGGTGTGGCGAGAGGGAGATGGATCACCACCACCCGCAGCAGCAGCAGTACGGCGACCCTTATCGTGGGCTCGTGCCGTCCCCGCAGCCCGACCACCACCTCCACGCCCTCCAGTACCACCAGCCGCAGCCGCAGCTGCAGCAACAGCCGGCGCTGATGTCTCCACCACAGCCACAGCCGGCACTGATGTCTCCACAGCCGCAGCAGGCACTGATGTCTCCACCGCAGCCGCAGCAGCATCACCACGCCTCGCTTGCCTCCCACTTCCACCTCCTTCATGTAAGTAAAGCGACGGTTTGGAATTGTGAGGAGTTTTTGTGTTTGGGGGGCCTTTGCTCTTATAGTATTAGATAGCATAGATGATAGATATCCTCAAATAGGCCTGCTATTTTTTTTTACAGCAATGTCATTGATGCTATTGCAGTGTGCCTTCTGTGCATGTATAATTTCAAAATTGGGTAATTCGGATTTTGCTAACCATTAAAGGTAGTAATTAATTTGTTGTGTTTTTGTTTCTCAACCATTGCAATTTCTTCACACAATGATTTGTCAGTTTGGCTTTGGCCGGTGGTGGAGATTGCCACATTAGGTGTACATGAGCGATATACAGGGGTGTAACAAATTAACGATGGTAATGGCTAGAGAAAAATGTTGAGGTTAATCAGGAGAATTGGTTTGACAAGATGGATAAAAATAAAATTTATGTGAGGGCACTTTACGTAATGTAGTTTTTCTTAAGCTGGTAATCACATGCTTGTATTGGCATCTAACATTTAGCCTTATTTACAATGGCATTTTTGTGTAGCAAATCTTTGTATTCACTTGTATGATAACTCTTCTTTTCCTTTTATTCTTTGAGAAAATACTAGAACATATCATGAAATACTGATAGTTTTCTTCTTTACATATTTTTTTGTTCTCTGTTAGTTGGTTACAAGATTAGCTGATGCGATTGGTACAGGAACAAGGGACCAAAATTCTGACGCACTGGTAAGAACCCCCATTTTCTAATTTTCAATTGTTTTATGGATCGGTTATACAGGTTTGAATGTGCAATGTAATTCTTAAATCACCTCCCAGTGGAGAGACAGATATTGAATAGTGCTCTAGTGTTGGTGCGCACATGAATCTTGAGGCCAGCCTAGGGTCTGTGTGGTTCAGTTTTCCTTAGCCAGAGCCATCACGTGCGATTTATAGATCATGACTTCCCAAGCCTGTGGAAGTCATAGCCTTAGCCATGCAACTGCAGGACGATAGGATTATTACTGTGTATTGTTTACTAGCATGCTATTTCTTACAGAAAGATTTGTGGGGTCCCATCCTGTGGATTTTCTGTGTTGAAGAATTTTGTTCCTTTTGCTTATACAATCTCTAAATGTTTTCTTATGTTGAACATAGACCAGCTAAGCACCATACTTTTCCCCGTGTTCCCGTGTTTTGCGGGATCCTAATTCCATAAGTTATTATATTAAGAGAAGCTTTTTTTTTTATGTAGGTTGAAGAGTTGACCAGCCAGTTTGCTAGGTGCCAACAACTGTTGAACTCCATATCAGGAACAATAAGCTCAAAGTCTACTGTAAGTTCTGTTACTTCTTTTTCTTGACTCATTTGCTTAATTCTTAGTGGTCTTCTGAATTCGATAGCAAGTATTAAGTTAAAATGAACTATCGTGGCTAATGAATCTTAATTTGTTTGTTTTGGCATCCAATAAAATTTTCAATTGCACAAGAATTAAGATTGCTTTTTCCAGAAAAGAATGATAAGACGAGGGTATATTAAATCTGTTGCAAGTTTTTGTGTTGCCTCAGAAAATGTTTATAATATTCGTGTTTCTAGAAAATTCCTTCTAAAATGTTTATTCAAATTTATTTAAACATCGACAGGAGCACTGGCTTTATGGCATATCATATAAGAACTCAAATGGGCACTCGTGCTGACTGTATGCTCAAACACGGATGAGGCTGTCCAAGCGGTCTCGGAACACGCCTACTGAGCAACTCACACACACGCTCAGTCCCCTCTGGTGAAAATCTCCTGTGCGACACCTGAGTCGTCTCAGCCAGGGATCGAACTCGGGTGGACGCTCCCACCGAGCCATTGGCTCTTTCGCTAATTCACAATTATTAATTGTCAAGACTGTCTAAAGTCTGGCTAGTTTTGCAGTTTTTATTGCCGGGCTACTAATAAGTAATAACTGATGTTATGAGCCAGTAGTGATTGACGGCATTTAGTGGAGACCCGCATGAGCTGACTTCCTTAACAAGCCTTAATTTTCCAGTTGACACCAGTTGCAGTGCAGTCATTACGATCTACAATATTTTGAACTATTTTGACAATGTAAATAATGCTAATTTTATATGCTGTATGCTGCTGGTTGTTTTGTGAATTTTCAAAGAAATTAGTGGAATATTGCTAGGTCAGCACCATTGCTGATTGCCTCGTTAGTCGTTACCATTACCAGCTGTGATACATTTGATATTGGAAACATGTTTTTTCTAGCATTATTGCTGTTGATAACCATTTGAAATAAGTTAGTAAAATGTGTTGACCCTTTCTTTGTAATTTGTTTTGGATTAATGCGTTATATGTAGCAAGTGTACATATATGCCTTATGAATTTCACCAATAACTAGGTGTATGCTGAGTTGCAACATATTCTAGGCCTCTCTTGAAAAGCTAAGAAACAGTTATTCATGTTCGAAGTTTCAGTACTCATGGTAATTGCTCTATTTGTTGCTGACAGACGGTTGAGGGACAAAGGCAGAGTTTGGATGAAACACGGCAGCTGCTTGATCAAAGAAAGTAAGTTCTGCTGTCTGATTATATATTTTAGAAAACTATGCTTGCGTTGCCGTAACTTCAAAAAGATTTTTTTGGTTTGATAGCTTGTGGCCCATATAACCCAGGTTGTATGGCTTTAGAAAGACTCACCTTTAGAAATCCCAACCTAAGCTGACACGTTGGTCCTACTAGAAGTGACTGATTCCCAACAGTTTAATAGTAAGGGGCCAGCATGACTGCTTCAGTTTGGGAATTCATAGTGGTGGGAATGCGGGATTTTTTAAATCACGACTGACAAACATGGGGATTTATACAAGTCATATGATTTACTGTCTTAGTACCAATATCTTTCTTTCAGGGAGTTGATTACAAAGTACAGAAGCTCCGTTGAAGACCTCCTTAAGGGAGATAAAAGATAAAGAAAATATCATAAGGCTTAATATTTACTTGAAATCTACATAAATTCTGTGGTATGCTAGAGCTGGAAGACGGTCTGGAGTAGGGACCTGACATTGTGATATGGGAATTGAAGTGCTGTGTATTGGAAGTCTGCAATACCTGACATCTGAATAGATACTCTCTGTCGTAACAAAAATGTTGTCACATTTGACTTTGCTGTGGCTTCGATGTATATGTATACCTGACATCTGAATTGATATCTGGTTGGTTAATCAGACGGTGCTGCTGCCTGAGATTTGTTGGCTTCGATCACTGGCTGATGACCCTTAAGTGGCTGCTATTTTTTTTTTCTAAGGCATGGTTATGGTACACATTGGATTTATTATTGCGATGGTGGATGGATCAAATTAATCCACTAAAAAAATGTTGATGCATCCGTTGGAAGCAACAGGTTCACTGCATTAATCTCTCAATTCTCGACCAGTGGGCCTGTTTGGATCGCTCCTTTAAACTTTAGAGCTCGAGCTCTAAAACTGGGTTATTTCTAAACTCTAGCTCATCTCATATTAGAGTTTTAGACATCGAAGGTAAGCTAAATTACTATGATGGGCATATGATGAGTTTGTTCGTTGGGTTTTGCCACCACCAAACCCTCCGAAAATGACAGGATGAAAAGCTTGATGCTCTTTGAAATTTATAGCGAACCCCTCCTCTTTGCCACGTGAAACGGAAGTGATACTGACTAAGCCTAGCCAAGGTGGTGCCTTTACTCCCTTCTTCCGATGTGGATTGCCATCTAGTGTAAGTTCTCATGCAATGAATCCATTTAGAAGGTCATATATATGTTTTGAGGACATAGAACATTATAGTTTGAACATTTGATATGTAGGGAGGCTAGCCATCTTATGATTTTGAGTACATTTATGGCCCCAAGTCGCACTGGTAGTCATAGTACGAAGTTATGGAGTTTCACGGTCTACTCCAATCGCCCACGCGACAATGGTGCTTGTGTTACGGGCATGAACTCTATAAGTATATATTGTGCAAAACAAGGTGCAAAACTTTTGTCGCACCTAGGTCAGTGGTGCGACTAGGTGGGCCCTACCATGGGCCACATAGGAACGGGCCTTCGGTCCACACCATTGTGGCGCCCTCTGTCACGTCAATTGTCAATATATGTGGTGCGACAGAGCGTTGTCGTCGCACCCGCCTCATTGGCGTGACGAAAAGAGTCAAATCTACATTTTGTTTCTAAGAGTAGTTATTATTAAAAATATTGATTGAAATGATTAAAAACAAAAAATCCTAATTGATGAGCACTTTCTGACGTCCGGTTCATCCTCTACCCTTCATCTTTAACCCCCATGTCTATAACAAAGGTGTACTCACCTTCAGCCTCGCGTACGAGACAAAAGCATTGCACTCTCTTCTTTCTGTTGAATTGCTCCCAAGTTTCTGTATTTTGATATTCTATGTGTATGAAGGATTGGAAGAGCAGGCCTCTAGATCCAGCCCGCGTCTGCAACACTTGCTCAGGTGTATTGGGTGATCAGTTTTTTAAGGAGCATCTAAGGCAACCGCTTGCTGCCAATTTACATCTTGTTCCTAGTGACATTCATAAAACTGCACTGCAAACATTTTTCTGCATCGATTATAGTCTTCAAGCAACGTACTATATCGATTACTACGCATGAAGCCACCAGAGCCTTCGGCTTTAATCCCTCTGTGGGGTATATTTCTGATCTTACTATAACTACATACTTGCAGGGGCGGAGCCAGGATTTGAACATAGGAGGGCTGTGCAACCAAGAACAATCATGTGTGTCAAAATATTACATGACAAAGATGTACATAGCACCAAAATAAACGTTTGCGTTGCGATGCAAAAAAAGCAGAAAAACTAACAAAAATAAAAGA
>Ga0182004_10000101_pt1 | contig 35855 bp, 19 predicted proteins | sample Sormic07211540_1_FD_120479 | JGI IMG/M metagenome (GOLD analysis project Ga0182004, IMG submission 120479) | Endophyte microbial communities from Sorghum bicolor roots, Mead, Nebraska, USA - 072115-40_1 MetaG | ecosystem: Host-associated > Plants > Roots > Unclassified | place: USA: Nebraska...
TATATATATATGTTAGACACCACTTTCTGTTAAATATTTTTACAAAAAACAAGGAGTTAAAGTTAGGCTTTAGAAACTATGTCCCTGTCCTAAATGACTTTCTCGGTAAATACGGAGGGAGTACTAACTATACTCTAACTATGTATAATAAATATTAATATTTTTAATATATATTTAGCCAAAGTTGTTTCTTTTTTTGTGACTAGCCAAAATTGTTTCTTAAGAAACACAAATAACAGTTATTTTGGGATAGAGTACGTTCTCTCTCAAACATAACAGTAGAAATCAAAGTTTCTAAATTTGAACAAATAACACAAAATAATAATATATGTGGTGCGTAACAAATATCGGTAGATTAGTCGTGATATGTATTTTATGTATTTTTATATTCAATTGGAAATTCAAATGTTGAAACTATTTTTCTAAAAGATTAGTTATTTTGAATTGAGAGTGTCGATGTTGACTGAGAGCAACCAAGACTTGTATGTTTTTTCTATTTCCAAGGCCTCAGTCAATCGAGGAAATATTTTAAGTTTGCATGGAGAGTTGCAGGATGATCCATGCTATGGTCTACAGGATTTATCTTGGTTTGTGTCCTCCAATTCATATTTGCCGCAATTTCAAATTTTAGGAGGCTGTATTATATACAAATAATTCTAACTAAGGAACAGAAAGGTAGATCATGATTTTTGAAAAAAAAATGAAATTGGTTTTACACTTCTTCCGAGTTAAAACAAAATTTATATTGATAATCAGTTTCTAGAAACAATATTTGGATTTTATTTTGAAAAAAATATTTCAACAACTTTTTTTGAAAATTCAAATTTTCTCTCTAAAGTATCGCAAAAGTCCGATTTATCATTGTCATAGCTAACTTGACATCACGTAGGACGGCTGAAGTGGCACCACATCAACTAAAATCACCTCAGTACTGCTCAGGGAGGTAAATCAAATGGTTTAAATAATTGGATGTGTCTAAAAAACTGGTTTTCTAATTAACAGGGTTCAATCAAACTTATGCAGTAGTTGAGATCAATGAACCTTTTTCTTCAAAAAATGGGGCTTCCGACAAAAATGAAATTTAGACCGACTAGTGAATCAGCCTTGGACGGGTCTAAGAAATTATTTGAGACTTGGGCCTGGGCCGGTCTTATTGGTCCTTTGGGCCAGTCACACTCACGGCGCGCACACAACACGCGCCCCCCGACCTCCCCACGGCCACGAGACAGCCACCTCCCGACCTCCCTGTGTGCCCCCAGAGCTCCGAGAAGCCATCCCCCCAAATCGGCCTACGCTTCCACGCCCTCCTCCACGAGGTGAGGAAACCCTAGCGACCGACCATGGCGCTGCTCCCGCGCACCGCGCGGCTGGCCCTCCTCTCCACTCCGCGGGCCTACTCCGCCGCCGCTGCTGCGGGCGCCTCCTCGACGTCCCCAGCGCCATACGGGGGCGCGCCCCCGCCGGCGATGTCGAAGACGGCCGAGTTCGTGGTCTCCAAGGTGGACGACCTGATGAACTGGGCGCGTAAGGGCTCGATCTGGCCCATGACCTTCGGGCTCGCCTGCTGCGCGGTGGAGATGATGCACGCCGGCGCGTCCCGCTACGACTTCGACCGGTTCGGCGTCATCTTCCGTCCCTCGCCGCGCCAGTCCGATTGCATGATCGTCGCCGGCACGCTCACCAACAAGATGGCTCCAGCCCTCCGCAAGTCAGTAACACATTCCTCGTCTCGATTGGTTAGGCCGATTTTAGATTTCGATTTGGGGGGGTCCTTAGATCTCACAAAGGATCTAGGTAGGGGAATATGAAGCAATATATTTCTATCTTTGCACCGAAGAAATATGATCCAGAGAATTAGATTTTTACTACTGATTGGCCATAGCGTCTGTAGAAACCATGTTGTGCTCAGATCATTATATGGAGAATTTTCAGTTTGCTCCCACGAACAACATGTTCTTGAAGTAGGATATGGGTCTTTGATTTGACAACCAGCTACATAGACTTGGTTATCTGCAAGTTTTCTAAAAATGATTATAATTTGTATCAACAAGTTTTGAGGATAATTGTAATGTAATCGATCAATTTGCATTGTGCGGACAACCAGCCACACTTGTGAGGCTATTTGTATAGGGATTTGACTTAATACTGAGCTTCTGTTAATCCAAACCCACCATTTTTCTTGTTTAAGTATTGTCTTCTGGAGTAATTGTTATAGTATAGTATGTGACCTTACCTTGCATATCATACCAATCAACATTGGTAATTTCTTGGTATAAATTTGCATAGGAGACCTGTTGTTTGAGTTGCGCCTTTCTAGGATGTGTGGTTATGATGTTGTGTTTCTTCTCTTTAGCAGGTTGAGCAAACTATTGAAGTTCAAACATAAACTTAGGCCTTGTTTAGTTCTGAATTTTTTTTGTTTTTGGTACTGTTGCACTTCGTTTTTATTTGGCAATTATTGTCTAGCTAGGCTCAAAAGATTCATCTCGCAATTTACAGGTAAACTGTGCAATTAGTTTTGTTTTTGTCTATATTTAATGCTCCATGCATGCCGCAAGATTCGATGTGACGGGGAATCTTGAAAAGTTTTTGGTTTTTGGGGTGAACTAAACAAGGCCTTAGTTCATTTCTATATCGTTTGTATTGTTTTCTGTGCTAAGATGTTTTGGAGAATTAAATTCTAATCTTTTACTGGTTTTGCAATTCTTGTTAGTACTAACTGTAGATGCTGAAACACAGGAGTGCTCTAGCAAACCCAGCATCATTTTTGGATGCTAGCTTACCATTGCATTCATTAGTTAAACCTTTTAAATTTGATCACTTTTCAATGTATAAGTCTTTAGGACCATGTCTAAGTAACAGATAAAGTTGCCACTCAAAGTACTTTTACGGCACCACTCTTTTAAGAACCTTAATAAGCTCTCTGGTTGGATAAAGGTTTCGTTACAACCGAAGGGGCCAGTCTCTTTCAAATAGCATTGATGATTTTGGTCATGGTCAGCATGACATCTTTATTCGACCAGAGGTAGTAATAATACATTGATAAAAATTCTGTAGTAAAAGATGTTGGAAAAACATGCTCTGTATGACTTTATTTGCGGACACTGACAATATTAGGAAAATAAGTAAGCTTGCATTGACTGGCTAGCTGCATTATCTGCATGGATTGACTATCCATTTTGCTTGCTGAAACATAAAAATATCAAAATTATAGGAATGGAGGAAAGAGGCTTTGCTTGGTATCCTTAAATTACAAATCTGGATTGTATACTATAGTGACTTTCTTTAAGCTTTACGTGCTTCTAATAATATTCCTTATTTGTCTCTTCTTTTGTTGAGACGTGTGTGTGAACATATTTTAAATTTGTTATTTGCAGGGTTTATGACCAAATGCCTGAGCCTAGATGGGTTATTTCAATGGGCAGCTGTGCCAACGGTGGTGGATACTACCATTACTCCTACTCTGTTGTACGTGGATGTGACCGTATAGTCCCTGTGGACATCTACGTCCCTGGGTGCCCACCAACTGCTGAGGCACTACTGTACGGTGTTCTTCAGCTCCAAAAGAAGATCAACAGGCGTAAGGATTTCCTTCACTGGTGGACCAAGTGAAGCATGCTTCTGCTGTTGCTCGCTCCCTATATTTCTTTGCATTTGACCTACTTATCTCATCTGAAATAAGGACAGACTTTGCTCAGATTTGCAAATTTGTTGTGCCTGGAAGGATGTATGTCCAGGTTGTTTGATGAGCATAGAGCTCTGTACTTGAAGTCAGTTCGCCTGTAATGGACACCATACCTGCCGTGAATCTGTTTTTAAGCTTCCATTGTAATACAGCAATACACCAGATGCCTGTTAATGGGTATCTTCTCCCTACCATTGGGTTTATATACAGGCTTACATGTCTTGTCTTTTATCATCAGATGCCTAACTAATGAATGGTACTGCATATTTTTCTTCCGATCTGCAAGTCCTGTATTGAGAAATTGTATTGTTTTCGGAAGCACTGCAGAAACTTAAAGGTGTATAATTGAACTTGAAATGACATGTGGTGCCAGGGCTACATGTACAGGCAGATAACGTGTCAAGTGCACTTTTTTCGAGCTATTTTTGAAATTGACATAATCTCATTATCATAGTTTTCTTGAACTATTTGAGACTTAATTTCAAAAACTAAAGCTCAATGTGTCGAACTGAAATCAAAACTAATTCATCTTTGTTCTAAAAGGAAAACCAAAAGTTAATCAAAATTAATTCATCTTTATATTCTAAAAGAAAAACTGAGTTCAATCAGAACATTTTCTCAAAAAAATAAAAAAAAAGGTTCATTCAAAACATAATTTAAATAAACAAGACATATATGTCATTGGGATGTTACTTCTCAAGACAAACTCAATGAGGTCGCTAATCTGTATGGGAACCGTGCTATTACAGGGGTTTGATTTGATTTACCAATGAAAAGTCGTAAGCCTAATGGAGTCCACCTGGACAAAGCAGGTCCTAACCTCCCCTCCAAGACAAGTACGGCGCTAATAAGCCTGCTATAAAACAGCCCTGTCCCTTACCGTCCCCTCGCAGCCGTCTTTCCCAAGTTCCAACTCGTGTCCTCACCTCGGATCTCTCCATCCCTTCGGTCCAAACCGCCGATCACAATCACAAGGTAAACTCAAAGAATCCATCACATCATCCTGGAATCCGCGCTTCCCGACCGCCGGAATTTTCTCTTTACCTTTATAATTTCTTCTTCTAACCCGCATTGCCGCGTTCCGAACCGTGAGCTAGCACCAGCACCAGCGGCGGCGGCACATTCCATGGCGGCGCTGGGGTCGAAGCTGGCGCAGCTGCAGTCCAAGGCGTGCGAGGCGACGAGGATGGTGGCCAAGCACGGAGGCTCGTACCACAAGACGCTCATGGAGAAGAACAAGCACTACGTCGTCGACCCTCCCACCATCGAGAAGTGCCGGGAGCTCTCCAAGCAGCTCTTCTACACCCGACTCGCCAGGTCAGTGCTCCTTCACGTCCCCGTGCCACCAACTCTGAGAGGAAAGAGGAGGAGGATGTAAATGCCAGAATCTCAGTATATCAAATTTTCAGCTTTTAGATGGGAGATTTGGCCGTTGTGATGAATCTGAAGTTGTTCCTTTAGAATATGGTAGCTTGTCGTTGTCGATTGCCTCCTGAGGTGTGAGGGGCCGAGGGGGCATGTATGGGTTGGGTCTGACCGTTTGAGTTCCAATGCAAAAGCACCATGATCGTTTGGTGACATTATATAATTGTGCAGTGCTGGGTAGACAATCAGGAATTCCACAATCCGCCTAACCCTTGGGATGTGCTGATTTAGTTGCACTGTAGCATCCAAAACTTTATGATTCAGGTGGTTATTCTGTGATGTCACAATTTGCATATTGCTATCACAGTAAGCATAGAGGAAGGATTTGGATATCTGTGTTTGGATGAATCATGCCTCTTCCAACTCCCTCTCTTTTGCTGCAACACTGGGCATCTACTAGGTTGTTCATAATGCTTGAGTCAATGCATGTGCTACAAGAAATCTGTCTGAATTTCTGAAATTCTTATCAAGTAACCAATCATATTGAATTGTTGGAGCTTGGAGGAAACGCCTTTGCAGGGTGGTGTGCATTGTTAATTTGTTAGCTTGTAGATCGGATGGGAGGTTTAGTGATGAAATTGGAATTCAACATTGTTAATATGGACTTATGGGAAGCCTCTTTAGGGTTGCAGCAAACCTATATGGATCCACCAAGTATTGTTTAGGTTTTTGTATTGATAAGAGCCCAAAGTGCTTATTAGATGCCTTGAAGTATTCTTATCTGATGAAATTATATGATTAGGCCATGTTAGGTTAGAGTTAGACGCAGTTGATTGGCTCCATCACACAAATAGACATTAAGAATTTCAGAGGCTATCTAATCATCGTGACGTGATAATTTAGTGGCACAAAAAAAGTTTAGGATTTCTTGTCTTTTAACTAATGTGATGTGAATTCTTGTTTCTGTGGCACACAGTCTGCATTTGGCTATTACAAAACAAATGCTAATCATGGCGCCTGCCACATTGAGATTGATCAATCATGTTTATTGCCTCTTGTTTGAATTACATCTGCTGAACTAATAGAAGATTTGGTGTGCTTGCTTGTTTATTTAGGGTAACAATTGCCTGTCTGTTAAACTTTTTATGACAACAGAAATATCTTGTATTACTCCTGTCAAATTATTTATTGTTGTCTGCTAACTAGTTGGTAAACCCATGCTGAGTTATATATGAACCATATGTTTTGATATAAATGTTGGATGACTAGAATATCTTTAAAATATATTAAAAGGCTCACTTGCTAGTTAAATTCTAAGAATTGGACCAAGATGGTGGACGCCACGACAGTCGGTGGAATTCACATACACGTATTGGGGAACCTGGCAATATTGATTTCTGGATGTATATATCCTGAATTTATGTTAATGGCTATTCGTAAACAAAAGTAAACAATAAATGAAGCTTATTGCTGCATTTTAGACAATTTTCACAACACACGATTTGATAAATATGCATTTTATATATTGTGCTCTCGTCAGAAATTTTAACACTTGATTTATGTGTTTCTTGCAGCCTTCCTGGTCGTTATGAGTCATTCTGGAAAGAGCTTGATGGTGCGAAGCTCCTGTGGAAGAACAGAAGCAATCTGAAGGTTGAGGATGCTGGTGTTGCTGCGATGTTTGGCATCGAGTTGTATGCGTGGTTCTGCCTAGGTGAGATCGCCGGTAGAGGATTTACTGTCACGGGCTACCATGTCTGAAACCTGAATGCCTGCCTTACCTCTAGGGCTCTAGCATTAGCAATCCACATTTGCCGACGAATATTATGGAATCGGTGTAGGTGATGCAACATTTTGGTATTCGGAACTATAGTACTATTGAATCTTGATGCTGTGGAACTATATTAATCTCGGTGGACGAGAAATGATGAGCTAATAATTTACTGTATATCCTGCCCTTTCTGGAATATTTCCCGGGCGTTCTCTGGCATGCCTTGCGCCCGTGTTCCGTCAGTCGTCCAAGCGGGATTGCATTGCATGCGCCAGGTCCCCGCGCCCCCCGATGCGGTCGTGTATTTGTGTCCTACTAGAGTACTCTACTGGCACTTGCAACTTTGGTGAACAAATCGTGAGCTCGGAAATGCCTCCGCGTTGAGAGATACTAAACACCACCGACGCTTGCTTTGCTGACCGGACTGCAATTGCTGAGATGCCAGAACAGAGAAGCACCATCTTCGGACTAAATTCTGTCGTCTGCAGTTGCTGAGATACCAGAGCAGAGCACTATCTTGTTTTGATGATAGCGGAGGGTACGGTTTTAAAGGAAACTGAAGTTTAATAAACACAAGGGGTGTTTCAAATTAAAACAAAGCCAGTAGCATTCATATCATAACTGAAAACTTACACCAGGCGTAGTATATAATTGGAAAACATTTTAAACGCATGCTGCACAAGAAGAATTTCCATCGGCCATCTTTTGCACGTCCGGCCTGCCTCTTCACCGGTCTACCACTTCGCGCCATCGTGCCCTCATGGCGTCGCCCGACGCTCTTCCGCTACGATTCCTCCTCGTCGTCCTCGTCACCTTCACCGCTGACGCCACCCACCGACCAAAAACGCTGCACATCCCCGTCGTCCACCGAGGCGCAGTCTTCCCATCCCGGCGCGGCGCACCACCGGGCAGCCTTCGCCGCTGCCGCCATGCCGCTCCTTTCACCGCGCAGGTGGCCTCCTTCCACTCGATCGCCGCCGACGACGACGACCGGCTCCGCTCCCCCGTCATGTCGGGTGTCCCCTTCGACAGCGGCGAGTACTTCGCGGTCATCAACGTCGGCGACCCGCCCACGCGCGCGCTCGTCGTCATCGACACTGGCAGCGACCTCATCTGGCTCCAGTGCGTGCCGTGCCGCCACTGCTACCGCCAGGTGACCCCGCTTTACGACCCGCGGAGCTCCAGCACGCACAGGCGGATCCCCTGCGCCTCGCCGCGGTGCCGCGACGTCCTCCGCTACCCCGGCTGCGACGCCCGCACCGGGGGCTGCGTGTACATGGTTGTGTACGGCGACGGCTCCGCGTCCAGCGGCGACCTTGCCACCGACAGGCTCGTCTTCCCCGACGACACGCACGTCCACAACGTCACGCTCGGATGCGGCCACGACAACGTGGGGCTGCTGGAGTCCGCGGCCGGGCTGCTCGGCGTCGGCCGGGGCCAGCTCTCCTTCCCGACGCAGCTGGCGCCGGCGTACGGGCACGTCTTCTCGTACTGCCTCGGCGACCGCTTGTCCCGCGCGCAGAACGGCTCCTCGTACCTTGTGTTCGGCCGCACGCCGGAGCCACCGTCCACGGCGTTCACCCCGCTGCGGACGAACCCGCGGCGGCCCAGCCTCTACTACGTGGACATGGTCGGCTTCAGCGTCGGCGGCGAGCGCGTGACCGGATTCTCCAACGCCAGCCTCGCGCTGAACCCGGCGACCGGGCGAGGGGGCATCGTGGTAGACTCCGGCACGGCCATTTCACGGTTCGCACGGGACGCGTACGCGGCGGTGCGCGACGCCTTCGACTCGCACGCGGCAGCGGCCGGGACGATGCGGAAGCTGGCCACCAAATTCTCGGTGTTCGACGCGTGCTACGACCTCCGCGGGAACGGTGCGCCCGCGGCTGCTGTTCGCGTGCCCAGCATCGTGCTGCACTTCGCCGGTGGTGCGGACATGGCGCTGCCTCAGGCGAACTACCTCATCCCCGTGCAGGGCGGGGATCGCCGGACGTATTTCTGCCTCGGGCTCCAGGCGGCGGATGATGGCCTCAACGTGCTCGGCAACGTCCAGCAACAAGGATTCGGTCTTGTGTTCGATGTCGAGAGGGGAAGGATCGGTTTCACGCCAAACGGATGTTCAGTTTAGTGATCAGAAACGAGGACTGATTCAAAAGGGATTACTAATGTGCCGCATGGAGAAGTTTTAGGTATTAGCTGATGTTGTGATTATACATGTTATATAAAATTGTGGTTTGCCGGTTTTCGTTGGGAAATCAAGGAGTAATGTGTTTGCCTATTTGAAAGAACGGATCTGGCAGAGAATTCAAGGATGGAAGGAGAGGTTATTGAAGCTGTGGCTCAGGCTATTCCAGTTTTTGCAATGGGACGTTTTGACATCACAAAGGAAATGTGCACTCAGATCAGTTCTATGATAGCTCGATTCTGGTGTTATATTCAAGATAAAGAAGGGAGTATGCATTGGGTGAGCTGGGAGAAGTTGGTTAGCACGAAAGCTGAAGGTGGTTTGTTTGTTTTTTTTTTAGGAAACGGTGGTTTCGGTTTTAGGGACCTCCATGCCTTTAATATGGCGATGCTCGCTAAACAACCCTGGAGACTTCTACAGAATCCAACATCACTCTGTGGTCGTCTTCTGAAATCTAAGTACTTCCCGAACGCAAGTGTCCTGGAGGCACAGGCGAAACCGGGCTGCTCTTATACTTGGAGAAGCATAAGCTTGGGAATAGAAACTTTGAAAGAAGGAATTGTCTGGTGTGTGGGTAACGGTCGCAGCATAAAAGTATGGGATGATCCGTGGGTGCCAAGGGGCGTCACTAGAAAGCCAATCACGCCGAGAGGAAGGAATTTGATCCGTACTGTCCACTGAGGACTGGGATGTCGAGTTACTGATCCAAACTTTTTGGGAGGAAGATGTTCAGGTAATCAGAACAATATTCAGTCCATGCAGAGATGAATGATGTAGTAGGCTGGCATTTTGATCCGAAGGGATGTTTCTCTGTGAAGTCGGCATACAGAGTTCACCGTGCAACTGTAGTCAGTAAACAAAAAAGACAACAGGGCACGGGTTCGGGAGATAGCAGTGCTGAAACTCGATTTTGGAATGATTTGTGGAATCTTGATTGTCAGCCGAAGGTGAAGCATTTTCTTCGGAGACTAAGCCACAATACTTTAGCTCTGAGGAAAGTTCTTCAGACTTCAGAGGAGGGGAAAGCTGGACACACGTTGCTGCATGTGCGGCAGGCTAGATGAAGATTGTGGCCACCTGTTGTTCAAATACAAAGAAGTGAAGGTCTGGCGTGAACTGAATTTAGAATAAGTGCGATGCAGATTAGCTGAAGCCCAGTCGGCACGACAAATGATGGAGATGATTTTGAAGATGAAAGGGAAAGAACAACTCACAGTAGTCATGCTGCTATGGCTATGGTGGGGAGAGCGAAACAAGTGGAGAGAAGAAGGGAGGAGACGAACTGCAGTAGACTTGGCTTATGTTGCTGCTTTCTAAGCTGATCTTGCAGTGAAAACTGATGGCCAGCTGTTGTCGGAAAGCCGTCAGAGATCGCACTGGCAAAACCAATGACAGGAGAACTGAGGCCTATATTAAAAGAATAATACACGTTAAACGGTCTATATTAAAATATAAATAAACACAACTAAAAGAATACATAAGGATCTGTTTAAATCCAGTGTTGGCAATACTATTTTGTCACGGGACGACATGAAACTAACAGTTTTTTTTTTTACGAAACTTACAGCTAGTACCTGCTAATCCAATTCCTAATTCCTAATCCAGCTAACATGACCATAGCTAACGTTGGCAGCTTGGCACACTGCCGCTCAAGCAACGAGGCCGACGTACTCGAGTTCCACGGAGCCCAGCCACAGCTTCCCCCTCCTCTCCGCCACGTCGCTCAGTGTGACACCCTTGGCCGCCGTAAGCTCCTCGACCTCCACCCCTTGGTTGTCCAGGCGGACGCCGACCAGGTGCTTCGCGGGAGCCGTCGCCGGCGTCACGTCCAGCCGCTGCTTTTCCTGGTTGAGCGCCACCCAGTACCCACCCTTGCCGTCCCGCCTCACGTTGTCCGGGTACCCCGGCAGGTCCGCCAGCAGCTCGTACTGTCCCGCCCTGGCGCCACGGAGGAAGTACCTGAACGCCTGGCACGGCACGGTGTGCGCGACCACGACCTGCGCGCCGTCGCGGCTGACGGCCACGCCGTTCGGGTACGGCAGGCCGGCCTTGAGCACGGTGACGCTCTTCGTCTTGGCGTCGTACTTGAGCAGCCGCCCCGTCGCGTCCGCGTTCATCATGATCTCCGTGTTGAACCTCCTCGGGTACGTGCTGCTCGAGTCGGTGAAGTAGACGTCGCCGGTGGCCTGGTGGACGTCGAGGCCGTTGACGAAGTTGAACGGGACGCCGCCCGCGCCGGTCGCCAGCACCTCGGCCTCGCCGCCGCCCGGGCCGACCTTCATGAGCCCCAAGTAGGCGTCGGCGATGTAGACGTCGCCGGTCTTGAAGTGGAACTGGAGGCCCAGGGGCCGGCCGCACATGCTCTCGGTCTCGGCCGACGGCACCACTCCGGCCGTGCACAGGGGTATCTTCCTGTAGTTGGCGCTGTGCGCGAACGTGGTCCAGCCGACGGCGCTGCCGCCCCACTTGAGGACGCGGCCGTCCGAGACGCCGGCGTAGGGCCCCTCGCCCTTGCCGTCGAAGGCGAGGCTCTCGGCGCCGCTGACGCCGCCGGGTAAAGGGAGGTGGAAGCTCCAGCGCGTGTCGGTCGTCTTGACCTGCGCGGCGGCGGCGCCCGGCGTGGCGAAAAGGGCTAGGACGACGACGGCGGCGGCGAGGAGCCACGTCGCCAGATTGACCTGTCGTCGCCGCATGCTGTGCAGTGCGTCGTCACCCGATTAGCTACTAGCTTCCTCGCGATGTTCGCTCTCCGACGGCGGGCAGGGTGCGGTCTCGCAATCTCGTGCAGCGTGTGCTGGATTTGTCGTGTGTTTCTGATGTGCCTCTCACCGCGCCGAGGGCTCGCGTTTTATGGCCCTGGAAGCTGCCCGCCTTCGGACTCGGCCGCTCTTGGCGGGAGATTTCGTTTACGAGCCGGACTGCCGATCACGAGACGGCCCTGTTGGTGTTGGGATTTTGGAAGCTGGCTCGGACACGCGGTTTGTACCTATTCGGACCCAAACGAGGTGCGTGTTTCTCTCTTTGGATCCGGAGGCTCGTGGGCGTACGGGCGTCCAAGATCTGTGCGTCAGTTCGCCGATGCCTGACAGGGACCATGGCGGCAGGGCCTCGTCGCGTACAAGCTGGTTGTGGCCTCGTGGGACTTCAGATTGATCGACGAGAACGCAGACAAAAAGAACGACAATTCGGCTGTTGCGCAAGCGACGAACGAGAACTGTCTTACCTACGCACTCAACACTTGTAGTCGAAAGTTGCCATTACCGTGCTTCCTCGCACGGAAAATTTGAAAAAATATTTAAAAAGGATATATCAAAATCGTCATCACAACTCAATACACTCTCTTGGTCTTGGATCTCCAGCACCACGCATCATGATCACAAGGTTTCAAGTGTAGTAATGCGCGGTACACTCCAGTGATAGTGACAGGTCGGGCCGCCACCACTGGTGGATCCCGTGCGCGGTCTTGAAGTCCGGCGACGGCCCGCGGTTCACCGTCAGCACGGCAGACGGGAACAGGTGCAGCGGCTCGCAGCCGCTTCCACCCTTCCCAATGCCCAGCAGCAGGTCCTTCACCGAGTTCCTCGTCGCCAGCCTCCCCACGCCGCCGGCCCCGATGGCCTCCATCTTCCTGCGGTGGTCGAAGTACCCCACGTACTCGGCGCTGATCGGGTCCGCAGGGTTCACGAACAGGTTCGGCACCCAGGCCGCCATCGCCGCGAACGCCGCGTCGTGCACAGCACCGCCGCCGCCGCCTCGCTTCAGGACGGCCGCCACGCCTGCCGTGACGAAGCTGTTGGCGATGCGGATGCCCTGCCTCAGCCGCCGGTCCCCGATCCGCTCCACCGGCGCCGACACGAACGGCGCGTTGAAGAGGAACGTGGGCAGGGCGGGGGCGCCCGCCCTGACCAGGGTCTTGGCGCCTAGCGTCGCGATGGCCGAGCCCAGCGAGTGGCCCGCCAGCCAGACGCGGTCGTGCTGCCCGGCCGCCGTCGCCAGAGTGTCGTGGATCGCCTGCATGGCGGCGCGGAACCGGGACTTGCCTTCCAGCCCGTTGCGGACCAGCTGCAGGTCCAGCTCCAGGTCCCGCTTTGCCGAGCCCTTCTTGGCGATGGTCCCGCGGAAGGCGACGACGTAGTGCGGGGCGCTGGCGGCGGCCGTCGGGTCCAGGAGGTGGAGCGGCGGCTGGAACGCGTAGACGGCGCCGAAGATGGAGCCGTCGGCGGCGTCGATGAGCACCTGCCGCAGCTCGAAGTGGAAGAAGCTCCACCACGCCGGCGCGCGGGCGTCGGGACCCTGCCGGTTGCACTGCCGGTCGCGCTCTAGGACGTACACGCCCTGCACAAGACTTGCCATGACGGATCGCCGGTGGTGAGGGCAGTTCCTGGCCGGAGCAACGCCGACAAATACAGGTAAGCAATTCATATGATACACCTTACTCTCAGAAAGAAAACATGACACATTCGTAATGACAAAACTCAGTAGCATATCAAAGCGTAGGAGATACATCTAAATTTTGCAGGTTCCAGTTTCACTGCGATCGGCTTGATCATTCAGGATTCAAGAACTAGGAGAAAGTAAATACTCGATTCATAGTCGTATAGGCCACAATCTTTCAAGCAGAAGTAGAAATTTATTAAGCTGATGCTGCATTGCTGCTCACTACAGTTGTTCTGACTTTCAACTTGAAAGGTTCGAATGATTTTCGAGGTTCAACAAAAAAAGGTAAGCAACTCACCAGTTCACGTATGTCAAATACGTTGGCCCTGAAACTTCAAAGAGGTCCTTCTGTGACGTCATTTTTGGTTCTCCTTGTTCTGATCCTCCTGTACAAGAAAGGTAGACGATAGAGAGGTTCAGGCGCAACCAGAGCAGCAAAAGCCTCTAAACCCAAGGTAATCTTCAGAGTTCTTTCAGAAACACAGATGGATAAATCAATCACATATTCCCACAAGATTTCGAAATACCCCTTACCCCTTGATGCTTCATCCTACTGACTTGACCTATAAATCCACATTCTATAGGGATATATTCATATCGTCAGGACACTGCCGCTGACACATAAATCAACATTCTCTAGGGATATATCCATATCCTCAGGACACTGCCTCTCTATCCACATCAATAGTGTCTTTTGTTCTCATCGGACATTCTAAACAATTCGTGAATCGGCACCATATCTACAGGGCTTGAGACACAAACCATAGATTCAAGATGCAGCACAGCAAGCACATTTCTGAAGAATCAGCAGAGGGAAACAGATTAAAATGAACTAGGAAATTACCAGAGATATGCCTTCTTCAGCTGTGGAGCATCTCCTCATTCCATTATGGACTCTGCAAGTCTCGGACCCTGCCGCGGAGCTGTAGCCGAATATGTTGGGCAACGACTTTCAGGTCAACGAAAGGACAATTCTATTTTAAAGCCACGATGAAAGAGTTGAAACAAATAATTTAAGATCCTCTAGCACGACCGAACAGAGCACCGTACAATGGGGAGATGCAATTGGAAGAGTTGGGCAAATTTTTTTTTGCTGGTGTAGTGCTGCTGACTCGATCGGAATTTCAAGAAATAAGACCGAGCTTTAGGAAAGAACTCATAGAGGACAGAACGACTTGTGAGCATGAAGCGCCGAAGTCTTCCCATTTATAAAGTTGGGAGGATCATTCACAAGTGGGATAAATGATATGAACTCACCACATGCCAAGATATCTTATGCATAATTCCATGTCATTAATTTTGGGTACCTTCTTTCCCTAAGCAGCCAAGTATAGATGTGAGCAATTGATGGAATATAATTATATATAATATTGCTGGATGTTTAGATGGGTTCTATTAATCCTCCTCTGAACAGGATATTTAGATGATTTTTTTTAATGCCGTGGACGCCTAGAGGGATATTTTTGCTGAAAAAGACACAGTATGAGGCAATTTTGCTTACAGATTTGTCATAATCTAATAAATGTGTCTTCTGTGAATTATGGAGCGTTGCTGTTCTGTACCAACGCGGTTGGCAGAACCATCACTGATGAGTGGAAGCAAAAGTTTGTTGCATGGTAGTTTGAAACTTTGAATTCTTTCAACAATCTATACCTGGGTAAAGTTTATTTTGCCCTTGAGGGCACGTGCCCTCACTCTCCTACCCATTGGCTCTATACCTGGTCGATAACTACTGTATGAGTTACAGAACTACTACAATCTGGAGAGCGCCAAATAGATTGCACTCATCTGCTGAAATTATTATTCAAAGCGCATGGATCTTATAGAAGTTAGTAAGTCATTTTAGCTTTCGGAGATTGGAGATACGTGACCAAAGATTTCCATTTTGTGTTCCTCCTCACATTTTTGTGTAATTGTTTCCCCGTCCCTTTTATTTTGCTTTTCATTCCTAAAGTGTTCTACTACCTATCTATTTCATTCATCCGTCTCAAAATAAATAAACTCATAAAATCCTAAAAAGCCAAACTTTAAAGTGAAGAGTAACAATATTTATGATACCAAATAAATAGATTATGAAAACATATATTTATTTGATGTTCTAAATGTTGGGGCCTTTTTTTTCTATAAATTTAATTAAACTTAAAATAATACACGGATGACATCAAGCAACTATGAAGATCAAAATGGCAAGGGGATACGGGATAGCAATTCTATACCAATAACTTTTTTTTTTGCGATGAAAGAAGAATTATATTAGATAATAGCTGGGTACATGAATACATTACAAGCACTCTAGATTACACAAATATCTACAAAAAATCATCTAAATTATACCAAGTTGTGAATAGCTCCAGATCTTAAAACCAAACCTATACGACGCTTTGCAGTATGGATGACCGCACAGGCAAACACTCGGCAAAAGGCCTGAGAACAGATGCCCAACGAACGACGACCAACATTCATGTAGGCGGAGTTGAGAAACTTCTTCTTTTCGGGTGTCTTTCTTCTTCTTCTTCTTCTTCTTCTTCTTTCCGCCACCGAAGAATGAGAAAAACTGATCTAAAACTTTTTCTCCCTAGTCATTCATTATGGCCAGATCTAACCACGATAAAACAGAGAAGAGACCAGAGAAAATTATTCCATGGTGGTGACACCATCTCCGTCTTGATGCTGCCGTCCGGAAATAAAAGTCTCCATGTCGTCAAATCGATGAGGATATCGACGTTGTAGTTGTTGTCTGCATCTTCAACGGAGCCACCATGGAGAAAATGGTTCCAACCTACCATCTCACCATCACTGGAAAAAAGGAGGAAAAAATAAATTACCAAAACCAAAAAACTTGAAATGGAGACTCCCTAACCCTAAAGACTCGATCTAGTGAAAAAACTTATTAAAAATGATGGATCCCACTTTCTTCCTCCGCCACCAAGGTTGAAGCAGCAGCGGCGTTGAGACGCTTGGTGCCCGCGGCGGGTATTCGACCGACCTATCCCCACCTCTTTTTATTCTATACCAACAACCGAGGATTGTCTATTAGTGTCTTTTAAAGACGAGGAGGCAGAACAGAATTCTGATTTACCTAAGGAGCCAAGTACTAATCAAAGTAGAAGGGGTAAGCAGACGGAGGTGGTGGTTACCAATGAGACAATAGTTGATCACCGGCCGTGCTAAACACCAACATGACAACATGCCCAAATAGGCAATCTAGTGAATTGAAGAGTTTGTTAGTACTTCCTCCGGTCCATTTTATTTGGCGCACACGCATATCAAAATTTAAATTTTAAAAACTTTGACCATTAATTAGACTAATAATTATTAACTATTATAACACAAACTTTATATAATTAGATTTGTAAGGAATTATATTGTCCAATGATTATAAGTTTATAAGTATAGGTAATATAATATAAAGTAAATAAATGGTCAAAATGCAATCTAGGAGACCGTGTCATTTTTCCATGAGCCAGATAAAATGGACCGAAGCGAGTATAATACAAAGATTGTCCTGATTCTAGGAGTGAAATTATACATACGACAGACACAAATACTAATATTATTGGAGCAAATTCATGTATAAGTGGTGGTGATATGGAAACTGAATATCATGTCTAAGAAGTTGCATGTAGTTTGCTTTCAGCCTATAAGCAATCCAATCTACTGAGCACCCAACATATTTAAAAATTCATCCCACCAAATCAACAATTAAGGAAGCGAGTAGGGTTAGATCTTAGCGCAAACCAGTTAGGGGACAACCAAAATGAACAGAAAGAGAGGAATGGACATGCTATTCAAACGCCTCGTATTATGAAATTGTCGTTTGTATTAACCCTTTTATCTTGAAGGCTACATCAAGAGTGGCAATGACTACCATAAAGATGAAGCCCTTGTGAGCTATAAGGAGCTTCTTGATGTTGGATGATTCATGGACTCTAGGTACTTCTAGTTTTTTACAATAATAAATAATATTTCTATGTGGTCCTAACCAGTGTTTGATTTCTTAAATTCCTATCTTATCTTTTTTCGCTTTTCCTAGATTGTTGCCGCTAGCTAGTAGAATATACATTGTTTTTTTTCTAGCATGTATTATTTTTTACTTGACCAATATGGTTTCCAACTCAATGTGGTTCCAGTTTGAGAATAAATTGAGTTTAAGTGTTTTTCATACAATCTAATTGACAAAAAGTCAAAAACCCTACACATCTATTTTCTTATTGTAATCTTGTCCTAGATAAAAAGTCTAAAACCCTACACATTTATTTTCTTATTGTAATTTTGTCCTAGATGAAAAACTATTTTTAGTGATTTACTTAATATAGACTATTTTAGTGAATTAATTTCAGTATAGTTTTCTTGTACGACAGAAGTGTTGTATTTGAATATGAATATAATGGGCAAATTATGTATTAGAAATCCCATTCACATTACCACTTTATTATGGATATTAGAAAGTCATCTTGTATCTCATTATTTTTTTGTGTGTGATACCTTTCAAATGGTACTGCTAGTGAGATTTTATTTGTTGTTAAGGTAGTTGTTTGATATGGTTTCCGTGTTGGTATTCAAAGGTTGATGGATACAGAGAAACCTTACATTCTGTTTGAAATGACTATCTTTATATCAGTAGACCTTTGTATGATGACTTTTTTGTTAGATATTACTCTGTAGTCCCTTGAAAGGGAGCATGTGGGTGTTCCTTTGTAGATGTTTCTTTTGAACAATATTTGATTATGTGGATATATGATCAAGAAAGGCATAATATGATTTATAACATATTACAATAATTATATCCATACATTTCATTTACGTTTTTTTTGTTTTCCCCAATATTCATTTCCGTGGACAAAAATAGCTTCTTCTATCATCTAGTTGGTGTTTATAGAGCCCCGCGGTGGACCCTTCAATGAATACACACTATATCACCTATGTCACAACAGGAAATATTTGAAATCAGCAATAGAGTAGCTGCTGTCCCTCATGTTTTTTGCACACAATAGTAACACTAGAGACACAACTAATCAAAATAACAATAATAAACAAGCTGATTAGTGAGATTAGGCAACATTCTTTGGATTGTCATTTATTCAGTTAGTGTACATGTTATGCTATTGGTCATACCAATTTTTTAGAGGGGCTTAAAGTTTCATTTAATCTTACAAATTAAACTCTTTGCCTTGTCCGTTCGGGCTAAATCGATATCATTTGTTTATTGTTTGGCAAATTTTGCCTTTTATGATCAACCCATAAGCCATGAACGGAATGAGACACATGGCCTGGTTAGATTGGTTAATTGACCATATAGGCCTTGTAAGGTGTATTGGATGGTGTTAAATGCTATTCATTTACATACATTGTGGACAAGTCTTAGGAGGATTTTTTTCTTGATGCATTGATTTTTTTCATGAAATTTTGAGCTTTGGTCAAAGCTATATTGCTTGCAACCTGCTTTAAATAACCTTTGAGGTAGTTACAGGCTTATTGTTACTAGTAGAGGGGAGTCGTCGAGGGGTGGATGAGCGGGTGTGTGTAGTTAGGATTAAGAGGTAGTGATTTGCCTAATGGATGCATCCGAAACCCGATACTAAACTCGTTTATGTCTCACTAGGTCTAAAAGCCACGGGTTTCAAATCCTAACTGCTTGACTCTCATTCATCGTGTAGCCGTGCCTAGGGTCCGTTTCCGCATAGCGCTAGCTCAGCTCCTCTCCCGCGTAGGCATATGCCATTACATCTTCTCCAAGAATTCCGTGTGGTGATTGAGCGCACCGTGTCCGTGTGATCCTTTTTGCTTGAGCTTATCAACCACGAAACAACGTTTCATCAACATCGGCCGCAGAAACGATAAGCCGAACAAAGCACATGTTTATGCAAGCACATGTTCCCCAATTGCCCTTTACATAAAACTTGCCCTTTCCATAAAACGCAGAGCAACATGTTCCTTAATACAATGATGGCTTCCTTCCTAGTTATAGTACTTCTAGTAAGTTCTTTTGCGAGCCGCCTGAGTTACACCGATGAATATGAGGACATGAGCGTTGATGAAATCCTCCACACCTACAACCTCTCCGCAGCTTGCTGCTTGGAGTTGGGCGCCACCCATAGCTCCGCGAACTTCACCTTGGAGATGCTCTCCAGCACCTCATACGGCGTGATGTCCCCAATCACTACCACCTTCTTGTTCTCCAAATCTACTTCGAACGATGTCACACCTGCGCAAAAAGACAGGACAGGTTAATTGAGACTTTGTTTTTTTTTCCCCCTTTTCTTGAGACTGAGGGAGACATCGCTCTTGGGGCAGGTGAGCTCTCTGTATAGTACCAAGGCCTTTTTTTCTCTTCAGAAAACAGAGCAGCCAGCCAGCATCGACAAGTGTAACCGAAGCAGGAGCCAGAAATGTGCCCATTCCGGCATTCTTTATGGCGCCCGGCAATGGGATGGGCCGCCGGAGTGGCGGAGGCCGTGGCCGTGCACCACCAAATCTCGACTGCCTGTCTCACGCAAAGTTCTCCTTTCCAGAATCCAGAAAAGGCAGGCAGGCAGGCAGGCACCACCAATGCACCACACACAAGCAGCGGAGCCGGACATACACATGTGCACAGTGCAAGCATGTGCCGGGGCCAGGGGCGCCATGCCTGCCCAGTGCCCAGGCCCAGCCGATACGACACGACGCCAACTCACGGGCAATGGGTGATCACTGGAGCTGCAGGCCCTGATCTCTAGTACAGTAGTACTATATATTCTTCACTCTCTCTGTACCATGCATGCTTAGCGTGACGAATGACTGATGTCTGACGATCCATGTTCACTGTTCGGCGCCAGCCAACAACACCAGGGCCTTGGTTAATTCCACAAGTTGATAGGTGAGATAATTTTTTTAAATCTAATTAGTTCATAAGACACTAATTAACAAATAAAACAAAAATATTACGATAATCAAATTCAAAAACTTTTTTTTAGAACTAAACAAGTTCCAAGAGCGTGAAGAGACGATTATTTTTACAAGGAAATATTACTGTAGTGGGGGCGAGCACAAAGGTCAACCATGGCCGCGTTTTTCTTGCTGCATGCGTCTGGCGATCTTGACCCGGGTGGTGTCATGTCCCGTCGCTGCTCTTGCTGCTCGCATCCCAAGGTACACCCCTACTGTAGTAGGAGTACGTGCTATTCTATTTCCTACTGGCTACTACTACGACGACGGGGAAAAACTGTTGCTCTATAGGAGTACTCCTAGATGTGTGCCATCTTCCTCGCCCAAGACCCCAAGCGATTAACATTCGCTTCACTAACACGAAATGCAATAACGCATCGAGTTTACTGCTTTGTTTTCTCGATGCGTTTCCTTTCCTCAGATTGGCATGCGTGGCCGGCCAGGAGAAATTGGTCTCCCAGAATTAAGCACCGCTGATCTTATCTTACACTACCGAAGGCAGTCTGTTAACTCCCTTCAGGAAACTATATCACGAAGTGAAGTGAAGTGAGAATGCTGGTAAATGTGAGAAAGTTTGACTGTTAGCTGTGTGGGCATAGCCGATAAGTTGTGTGAACCTGTAGCTTAGTAGGCCTGCCGTGTGGCAAATAAAACACATGCCATCTTTTTAACCATGATCTGGTATGAAAGGATTCTGAGCACAGATGGACAGACCCAGAAGTGGGCAAGGAAGGATCAGTTGTCATACCGTCCATCTTGGAGATGTGCTTCTGGACTTTCTTGGCGCATCCATAGCAGTGCATCGACACCTTGAGCTCCACAGTCTGCATCAAACAGAGCACGCAAGACAAATTAATGATGCAACATGGAACATAATTAATCACGGAAAGGTAGGCAAAACTGAGCAGAGGTTAACATGTTCTGCTGCAGTGCAGAGGTATCTGATGAAACACTGTCTCAAGGTAGATAGATTTTTTTCCCCAGATAATGGTCTCAAGGTACCTTTGGCTCTAGATGGAAAGCAAGAGTCTTGGCAGCTCCATCGACGAAGTCCCTGAGCTTGACGAGCTCCTCCAGCTGGCTGCTCACCAGGGCCTTCCGCTCGTCCTCGTCTTCCTCCTCCTCCACGGAATGTATGCAGGCGCAGGCGTTGGAGCACAGGGACAGCGAGAAGCAGTCGAGCACCTTGTCCAGGCCCAGCTTCTTCGTCCGCCCCATCCTCTCTCTGGCTGTCAGCAACTGAAGCTTCCAAGTTATATAAACACCAGGGCCTGCAGGCTGGAAAGAGCAAAGCACCCTTCCGAAAAGCCAGAGGCTTTTGCGTTTCCCTCTCAAGATTGGCCGGGATCTAATCTACTGGCTATATGCACATCTAGCTAGCTCTCAAGCTCTGCATGAGAAGAGACAAGTTTATATGCGAGCTGAGCAAGCAGCAGGACGGCCTACCAAAGTAATGGGGGGCAAGCCGGCAAAGAGATCGAGGACGAGGAGCATATATGTACACTGTACTGTAAGCAGGAGCGTCGTTGAAGTGGGGGTGTGTGCTGCTTGAAAGCTCAAAGCAGCAGCAGCAGCAGCTTCCAAGAAGTGGATTTAAATTTGTTGGGGTGCGTTCATGGACGACGAGCAGACAAGATGGGAAGGCTCTCCATGTGGCAATGTGCTACCTTATTGGCGCCGGTGGAATAATCATGCCTGCCTTCGAGAAACACATTGCGGTGTTATGTAGAAGATGTATGTAACAAACACTAGATAATGCATACGTCGATACAAAAGGTTAGCAATATAATACACCCAATCATGCACACCAATGAATAATAATGCCTGGCCTTTCGTTCGCTATTATTCAAGTAATTAAGTTGCAGCAAATGAAACTTGCTGGTACGACGACGTCAGGGCCGGCTCACAAGTTGCCACATACGTGCCTTTCACTTGTGCACATCATCAGTGGATATGCTGTAATAGGGGCAGTAGTATATGTATGCATATTGTGGGTCTCTAATTTGGTGAGTAATACGTGTCAACGTAAGCTGAGCAGCAAGAAGTAAGAGGGCATCGGTTTATAACCATATAAAACCATATCCGCTCTTGGCCCTGCGCCGGCGAGAGGACAGATCTCAAATTCGGTCGAGGAATATGAAATTCCCCGTATGTCGTGTCGCCTTCCGAAGACGTACGTATATGTATACCACAGCGGTTGTAGCCTCGATCGGTACGTCACGACTTTTGCAAGCGACGACGACCATTTGTTTAACCTTTGGTCGATACTCTATAGTATCATTATGCGTTGTACCTAGTAAACTGTAACCAAACATTGAATCATCAACTGATAAATCTATGCCAGTTTGCCACCAAAGACTCGTCTGGTCGATGCAAACTGTTTGCGTACTATATAGGTCCCTTGTTATTGCAGAGATACGCAACGTGAGTAGTGTTCTTTTGATTACTAATAACCATATAATCGCACCATCACTACTCTTGTGCTGCTGTCACCTTTCTGCTTGCCGAAAGTGCATTGCACATCGGCTTCATGTGACAGGATCCGAATGCGCCTGCGTCCAATTAGGAGTGCCAATGACTAATCAATAGCTTAGCCACCAGTGTCTTTCTTTGGCCCATGAAACGTTCCTCTTCTGTAAAATAAAACAAGGCACTCAGTTCTCTTGCGTAGTACAGTACTCCCTTGCATACTGACCGAGAGATAAATATAAAAATAAAAATCTTAAACATGCCTATCTGTGGTGTCACTTATCACCCTTTACTTGCCGAAAGCGCAATGAGCACCCAGCTTCATGTAGTATGTGATAGGATCCGACGAATGTGCCCACATCCAATCCCAATTAGGAACGGGGTCGAGTATGTAATCAATAGCTAATGTTTGTTGTTACATGCGGCATCTCCATCGCTCCAGCTTTGGTTAACAGTGGCGAGGGAATATGGTGGTGGGCCTTTGGACGATTGAACTGTCTCTGTGCATCTAATCTATCTACTCCTATCTGCTGAAAGGTTCATAGGCGAGTCGCCAAGGGGAAGGGGGCAGACATGGCCGGTGGGCCCGGCACGGAATTATTGGATCATCAGTTGGATGGACAGCGGCAGGCCATATGGTGCCGTACGCTTGTCTTGCGAGGATTGGCTGGCTGCATGTCATCTGTGACCTGCCCCCCTCTGCAAATTGCAACGCCGACAGAGAGAAACGATCGATGCAAATCAGGCAGAGATCGACGACGTTAAGCACACATTTACAGTCGGTCTAAGCAAACGTGTGAGTACTAGTAGAAAGGAAACACGAGACGTCTGAGACGCAATAGTGTCGTGTGCCGAGCAATGTGCAGATATGGCAAGTCCCAAGTGATCCGTGCCATGCTAATATTCATGCATGCTTTTATGCCATACTAGGGGAAGGTATGGGCACTTTCTTTGCTAAGAATAGCCATCATTCTTCTCTTATGAAAGCTTCCGCACGTCCAGGCCCATTCAGGACAAGAATCACACTACTGCTGCATACTATGCGAGTAAAATCATGCATGGCTATCATGTTTCTAGGAAGGAGTACGATAGGATGCTGCTTGTATGATCCAGCTCACGGGTTCAGGTGGCCTTCCTTGCCATGTACAGGTACAGCCACTAGCCACTAGCCAGAGGGCAACGTGAGGATGTTTCGCGGGTGGGGGCGTGGGGCGGCAAACCAACCAATGTATGGCTGCTGGAGCAAAGGGACCTCAAGTGGGCACTCCACCACTTCCGGGAGAGGTTTTCGCTCTTTGCGCCGGGCATGAATTTGAGACGACAACAGAGAACACACTGGCGCTCCAGCAACCTCCCCGGCTGCTCATAGCAGAGCAACTGAAAGCCCCTGAATGCCAATGGTAATACTAACACACTATCGACCGTACAAGAAAACAGTAGCTTTCGCAATTACTGCATCCACTTCAAATTGTAAGTCATTTTTGCTTTAAAAAATATTTTTAACCAAGTTTATAGAAATATATATATAAAACCATCAAGATTCCTTAAATATACATGAAACAGCTACACTCATTCATTTATGAATGTTCGAGGCCATATACTTATATTCCTTATAATCTGAAAAAAAAATATGAAATGTATTGTAACAGTGTAATTATTTGATATTGTAGATGGTAATATATTTTCTATAAATTTAACCAAAGTTAAATAAGTTGGACTTAGACCAAAACTAAAATGATTTGCAATTTGAAATGGAGGGGTAACAAGTCATTTCAAAGTTCTCACTACACACACCTTCATGGGAAATTTAAAGCAAAGTCGAGAGCAGAGAAGCTGAGCAATAGTTACCAGAAGTAATGAAGTTACCACTGAATGAGCAAGACCTACCACAAATAACCACTGAACAGCTGAGCAAGTGTTCCCACAAGTAAATGGCTGAGATCCAAATCTACATATTTCCAGAATGTATAAACAGATAGTATACTTTTTACTCTTTTTTTTCTAGCAACCACTAAAGAACTGAAAGTGACTAAAAGAATGAGATTCTCATCAACCCGTGCAACCACTGAAGAACTGAAAGTGGCTAAGCTATTGATGAGTCATTGGCACTTTTGGAGCCTGTTCGCTTGAGCTTATCTGCCAAATCTGCGTCATTTAGCAGTGTTTTTCTCTCACAAAAAATAAGCAAACAGTACTTCCAGCCGTGCTTTTTCTGCCAAGGACACTGAAACAGCGAAACCAATGTATAATGTTTATAATTTTTAAAGGAAAATTGCCATATTATAAGAAGTTCATATGTCAAATTCCAAGAAAAGACCAAATCTCATTGAAGTTCTGAAAGAGAAAAAAATCACCACAAATAGTGATCTTTCATTTTTTTTCACTATTGATGATCTAGCAACCACTGAAGAACAGAAAGCGACTAAAAGAATGAGATTCTCATCAACCCGTGTAGACACACAGCAACAAAATAAGAACATTGAAACGGCAAAAGCAATGTGTAATGTTTACAATTTTTAAAAGAAAATTACCATATCCTAAGAAGTTCATATGTCAAATTCCAAGAAAAGACTAAATCACATTCTGAAATTCTGAAAAAGAAAAAATTACCACAAATAGTGATCTTTCATATTTTTCACTGTTGATGAATACTATTTTTAGCTTGCTGTCAACTCCACCATAACCTCCAAAGGAGGGCTTGAGTACCAACATTTCACTAATACAGTTTCTAAGCGGAATGCAAAAAACTATATGAGGGGTACAACTCATGATCAGAAAACAAGTGTGCTTACCTAGTACCTGGTGAACGAGACAGAGAGAAAAATTCGTAGCTTTACAAGGAAGCAGGACTTGGTCTTGAGAAAGAACTAAACCATTCAGCAAAATGACAATAAACTGCACATTCTGTACTGATAAATGGTCTAGTGAATCCATTTGAACTATGAAACTTTTCTCAAGGCAAAGCTTATCTTTGAGTATCTAAAAAAATGTAAGTCACGTCAATCTTTACACTGGTGTCAGCACATGGATCATAAACCTAATATATTCCAAAGGTCTTTGAACTTACCTGCGAGTTCTGTTTTGAAGATTAATAAACTCATGACATTTAACCTCTGCTGTAAATTGAGGAATCAGAAAAAGAAGATAACAAGAGATTTTGGAATAAAGTGAGAATGACCATTTAAATAAAATAATTGTTTGAATACAAAGAGAAAAAAAAGAAAAGGACATTAGTTGGTTCCACCTGGTATTCTTTGATAAGTCAGTACCATAGGATCTTGAGAAGTTAGTGAAATAGGATATTTCTTTACACCATGGTCACTTCAATGAAATGAAATAAACTTCAAAAAATGGGTATGTATTCTTGCTTTTGCTGGGTCATATCATTAAGAACAATAGTACTATCAATTCTAGAAAGAATATTGTAATATAATTGGCAGATAATGCATACATGAAAAAACACAACTTTAATGACTCGTAATGGGAACACAGCAGAAGCAAGTTAGTTGAGAATCTTAAGTTGTTATTATCGGCATTAGCTACTAAACAAAGAGTTCTCAAAGAAAATACATATCACGATCATACTGAAGTAAACTAAAATATTTATCATCAACCTAATCAAGGAACTAGGATAATTTCCAGTATCATGTTCAGAATTCAGAGGATAAACTTTGTTAAAATATCATACAATACAACTAGCCATAAATACTTGATGCTTTGGATATATACCTACAAATATGTGAGTATGATACCTAAAACTGTAATACACAGGATAGAGCTTAAATTTACCTTGGCGATGTTAATGAAGATGCAAGTTCAGAATGTTAGAGACAATTACTACCACAATAAGGTGGGTTGATTGCTCCTTCCTGAACCCCAGTAGCACCAGTCAGTATCGGTGGCCTACTTTCACTAGAATAAACACAAAATAGGGGTTAGAGGTAAGTGTAGGACCATACAAGAAATAGGAGAGTGCAATCCATTTATAATTAGTGCCACAACTAAGTAGTAGTGCTGGTTATATATGAAGCATCAGAACCAAAATGAGCCAGCTAAGTGCACCACTAAAGAAAATACCAATAAGAATTTGTCAATTACTCGAGCTATTTAGAAAAGTAAAAAAGTTCCAAAAATTCTACAAGAAAATACCAATGGTGAATGCATAGTTCTTCCATAAGATTTGTAGAAATTAAGTCATGAATACCAAGTCATTAGTCCCATTTCAGAATTGCCACCACGCCATTGATGCACAAATTCCACAAGAACCACAGCATCAGAAGTCAAACCAGGTCCCCTAGGATGAAGGCCACTAAACATGATAACTCCATGGTAAATGCAGTAAAATATTACCATAAAGTATTTGCAGAACTACAATTTGAAACATACATGTGCAATTGAAAATGAAAGGATAGTGGGGGAAAAATGAAACAAAACCGCATATAGTTTAATGATAAAAATTTTCAACACCTCAGGTAGGGTGGGTTAAAACTTGGTATCAGACTCATCCTAGAATGGTTAAAATTAGTTCGTCTGTTGATACACACTTAAGTAGAAAATTGTAAATCAAACCATTACTATTTTCACATCCACTCAATCAAGTGCAAGTATCAGCACCATTAAGAAGAAAGGTCCTTCAAATGATTTGATTACTTGATAGTTTTATGGTATGCATATAACTTTATGTATAATATTTTGATAGGCAAACCTGGCAATTTTGTTGTAGTGTTACTGGAACCTGGGTCATCAACCTGGGTCATCAAGCATTGAGCCTCTTGCTCCTGTATTGCCAAGAACAAGGCTACCACCATCAAGAAAATAAGTCCTCTCCACTTCGTTCATACCATCATGCCCTGTTACTGCTGATACCACTACGAAACTGTTTGATTCAGGAGGTACAGTAGCCTCACCATCACCAGATAAACTTACCAGTGTTGTTTGTGGATGAGATTGAATTTTGTTGGTACTCATAACTTTCTGAACAAATATCTTAGCAGACGCCCTTGGTTTGGGTAGGATTGGTTGTTGAACATATTTTTGCTGATAAACTGCATTACAAGGCTGAGTACATTGTCGTTGATCAGATGATCTAGTAGAGTAAAAGGGTGGTGGAGCTGAAATTGTGTTTGATCCAAAGATTTGCTTGCAGGGAAGGGTATGTTCATGCTGCATGCCTTATGAACAGCTGACAAGTAGAGTTTATTGAATGTTACACAATGTGTTTTCTCTCTTTGCATAAAAGGTAATTCTTGATGGGGTGATCTAGTAGCAAAGTAAAAGGGTGGTGGAGCTGAACTTGTGTTTGATCCAAAGATTGGATTGCAAGGAAGGTTTTGTTCATGCTACAAACTTCTCCGAGAGGAGTTCTTTTCCGCACCTGCATTGTACGAAACCTCTGCATCTTGTGATTAGGAATACGATTTGTTGAAACATAGGCAGCCTCACTATTAGTGGTAAATCCAGCTAACATTGTATTTTCGAAGGGCACAAGTGGAGAGAAGAAAATGGAACTCCACTTACACATTATTTTGTGCTGAAGAGATTCTAGAAGTTGTCCGGCGAGATTGGTTGGTTCTAGAGCCTCTCTCTCTATACATATTTCTTTCATCATTGTAGCCTTTAGCATTGCCATAATATGAATGAAATTATGTCTGCTTTATATTTTCAACGCACTTGGTGTCATAGTAGGATTTGCATCCTTGAAAATAATCATTGTCAACACTCTGCATGATGCTCGCATTGTCATGCTTATTATCATGGAAATTTATTTCATTAAACAGATCATGCGCCCAAACTGCCTCTTCTTTAGGATCCCATATCTTTTGACCACCAAAAATTTGTCTGAATCAATGGCATGGATATATATTAGGAATCTAAAAACATGTGGTTTACTTCATTGTGGTTTTGATGACAATGAATAGCAATTAAATGCCAATTTATATGTTGAAACTCTCATGCAACAACTCAAACAGCCCCTTGCCATGTGGGCTTTCTATCTACACAGTTGTAAACAATGTAAGCGCCACTTATTTGGTCCTCCACAAGAGTGAATAGTATGCTCACTGTAGAACATAGAGTGCTTCCAGTAATATACCATCATAATTTTATAAATAACAGGTTTAATTTGAAAATCGAAGCTGCAACAATATCGCTTTATCACTGCTTACTATATTATTCAGCCTACACTACTGCTCCGATAAACAAGAGAATAAGAAGCGATGAGACAAGGCGCAAACCTTTGGTAACCACGGCTGCCGTCTTCCTAGCCCTGAAAGCGAATGTTGTGCTAGCAGAAGACGCCTGCCGTCAGCATGGCGTAGGGCTCAGTGTCACTAGCCTTCTTCGGTTCCTCTCCGCTTCCTCCTCTTCATCCCCTTCCACTGCTGCCTCATCGTCCTCGTACTTCCTTTCGTTCGCCGCCGGAGAATTCACTACTCCAGTCTCTCCACCCGCAACTCTTGCCTCGGACTTGTCACACACGTCGTCCTCGTATTCCACATCCTCTTCCTCAGTGTCGTGCACCTCCTCGTCATCATACAACTCAACGGTTCCCTACCCGTCGAAGTCGTCGTCGGACTCGGAGCCTAACACCGTGGACGACGCGCGGCGAACCCCTCCTGCTCCCACCGCCGCCCACTTCCTCCTCCTCCTTGTCGTCGCTCGCCGCCCCGCGATGCCTCACCGTGGAGAGGTCGCTCTCGTACTCCTCTGTCCCCTCCTCGCACACCTTCTCTGCTTGGGCCATGGGTGGGATCGATCGAGGGTTTAGCCAATTATATTGGATGAGAATGCTAGGGTTTATGCCAATTTGAGGGAATCTAGCAGGTTCGAGAGGTTCTCTAGGCTCCTGCCTGCTGATTTGCCGCCACACATTCGCCTAGTCGCCCTTTTGGCCTCGCTGGGAGTGCTGAATGCTGATTAATCGATTTTACTTTGTACCGACTGTCGAGGGGTTGTTCCGTAGCGTACCGTTCGTGTTTTCGGAACGGGAACGTGTATTCCCTCCGTCTCAAAAAAACATATAAATCTTTGTTTTTAGGAGTCAAAGATTCTTAACTTTGACTAAATATAAATAAAAATATATTGATATTTATGATGTGTAATGAGTATAATTAGATTAGTTATTAAATATAGTTTCATAATAAACCTAATTAGAGATTTAAACGTAAAAAATATGATTTATAAATTTGGTCAAACTTAAAGATTCTTTGACTCTTTAGAAATCGAGATTTACATGTTTTTTGGAATGGAGGGAGTAATATGGAAATAGGAACATTCGTGTTTGTGGAATGTAAATGTTGCCGGAACGTGGAACATAGGAACGGGAACAGGGTCATGTTCCCATTCTGGGTTGTTCAAATGCTAGAGTAATCAGACACTGCTAGGTGGGTCCCAGCAATGACAGTATACTGGTTCTTCTGGACAAAGAGAGGCCAGAGCAACTCCAGATTGAAACTGTCGAATATTTGGAATGCAATATCCTTTTAGCGATTCAACGGCCTATTCTTCTGCAATAGCAAACTGGTACAAGCAAATCTATGAGGTTCATTGTGACCTCCAAAGTCCAAAGCTAAACTGGTTTATACACAAACGCTAGCTACCTATATATCCCCATCCACATCGCTATTTCCCTTACAAAAGACCTGAAGCCACAATTCAGCAGATGCAAGCTCCACAACTAACCACACCCAATCCACCGCTCGTAGCTCTGAATCTTCTCCGTCCTGTACCTGTGCCAAAAGGACTCCCGATGCTTGCCTGCCTGCCTGCTACTCAATATCTACAGCTAATGACCTATACCTCCTAAAAGACTGTCCCTGGACGCTATCTATACTTCACCGTCTTCCTTGCTTCTAGATCTCTGGAGCGCGTCTCATGCGTATTCGAGCAAAAAAGATCTCTGTAGCGCGTACCGGCACGCCGTGATGGCTTCCTTCACCGTGAGGAACACCCACTCCTCCCCTATGATGTCGTTGATGTACCCAGACAACACCAGCTTCTCTGTCACCTCCAGCCTGGGGTTCGTCAGCGCTATCTGCAATGAGCAACCATTTGTTATTAATTTGGATTAAAATTGGGGCACTAGTTTGGAATGAAACTGGTTATTACCTTGATCCCTTTACGTTCAAGGCTCTTGTGAACCTCTACTAGCATTCCAAGCCCCGTGTTGTCGATTGAAGTCACACCTGCAATGTTCAGGCCAGTGTCACCAGCCGGTGGACTGAACTTGTGTTGGGGAAAAAAAACCCTGAAATGGTACAAGGACATACCACCAAGATCAAGGACCACGTATTGCAAATCTTGCCTGTCAAGCTTGCTGGCGTTCTCCTCATCTTCCACCCATCTTAAAATCCTGTGATGGTGATGCAAGGCAGATTACCATCTATCTCTTCACATGAAAAGACGACTAATGATCTGTGGTACAGATAGATGAGTGCTCACCTTTCTCGCAAGTAACCTGCATTGACGAAATATATCGGAGACCCCAGCTGCAAAACAAGGACATTGGGGATGTTCCTCGCGTTCGGGTATTGCCTGACGTCGCGGAAGAGCTCGCCTCCCGCCATGCTTCCGAGCTTGCTGGTGCTAGGTCTCGCCACATGCAGCAGTGTCCTGACCACTGACAAGCCTACCTGCACGTGCACAGCACAGATGACGCCACATCAAGATCAACCACAGTACCACCGGCACCGGCTAGCAAGCAGAGTGAGAGAGCAGTGGCAGGGCAGGGGGACGCTACCGATGCACTGAGGCCGATGACCATGGTGAAGAAGATGACGCCGATGAAGGCGACCATGCAGATGCAGAAGTCGAACTTGTCCACCCGGTACAGGTGGCAGAACTCCTTGACCTTGATGAGCCCGATCATGGCGACGACGATGATGGAGGAGAGCGCCACCAGCGGGGTGTACTTGAAGAGCGGGGCCAGGAACAGCAGCACCAGCATGATGCACACCGACATCACCACGTTGGATATCGGCGTCCGGCACCCGGCGTGGAAGTTCACCGCCGACTTGGAGAACGGCCCTGATCGATCGATGATATGCATGCATCCCACAAGATTATTGCTACGTACTTGGTCAGATAAGATAAGGTTAGCATCGACAAGAACACAAAGATTATTGTCACCTGTGGTGAGGTAGCAAGAAGTGAAGGACCCAGCAATGTTCATGATGCCGAATGCGATCATCTCCTTGTTCCCGTCGATCTGCTCGTTCTTTATCAGCGCCAGGCTCCGCCCGACGGCGATTCCTTCCTGAGAGCCATGCGTCGACACAGGCTGGTGAGAAACACTTGCCATGCCGCAAAAATTGGCAGATAATAAACAAAATTCCATGGCTAAGAGATGAGAGAGGAAACATGTTCGTACTGCTAGTGCCAGGATCGCAGACAAGAAACCTGCTTTCACCGCCGTATTGACGTGCTTGCCTGTAAACGTCAGCTGTGAAATAGACAGCGGGTTGATCCCTTTCTTCAGATCGCCAACCTGCGTCGTCGTCATCACAAAAACAAGTAATTAATTTAGCCACCGAACAGTCGCATATATATGCAGTAAGCATCATGCACTGGGCTCTGAAAGTCTGGTTCTGTCTGGCCATGGACGGGCTTACTATTGGGATGCCATGCTCGTTTCCTTTGACGAGGAAGGCGAAGATGCCGCCGATGACCACGACCATGAAAGGCGCAATGGCCGACACCCAGAACAGATTTGGTTTTTTCTTCCTCTGAAAAAAGGTTGCTGAATCAGCTCGCAGACAAGGGGGAAAGTAATGTTACTTGACAACCAGGATTGGATACTCTGAATCCTCACTTACCAAGTGCTTGCTTGACAACAAGAGCAGGAGGAAGCATATGCCAAGAACTGCACTCTCCCACTTCCACTGGACAAATGAAAAAGGAGACACATTTAGGCCTTGTTTAGTTCCAAAAAGTTTTTAGATTTTGATAATGTAGCACTTTCGTTTGTATTTGACAATTATATACAACTATAGACTAAGTAGATTTAAAAGATTCGTCTCGTAAATTACAAACGAACTGTGCAATAGTTTTTGTTTTCGTCTATATTTTCTGCTCCATGCATGTGCCACAAGATTCGATATGACGGAAAATCTTGAAAAAAATTTAGATTTTAGGGTGATCTAAACAAGACCTTAGGGCCTATTTGGTTCTAATGGCTAAAAGTGACTAAAGGTCATTAAACAAGTTTAACAGAAACCAAATTATCCCTAATAAATGCACAAATTAGGGTAGGGATGGACCGGCAACCCGAGTCCACTGGACACTTTGGACAACTTTAATTACTCCTGAGGTACTAATGTGACTAAACTATTTTAATCTCCTTTTAGTCAATTTGCTCTAAACTTTAGCAGAAGGAAACCAAACAGGCCCTTAGACGGTTACATTTCAGGATCTTACACGTGCAGTTTCCACTCAAATCATTTGTGGTCCTCAGAAAAGATCAAAGGAAACTTCTACACGTAAGCTTTAAACATATGGAGATCCTGATGCACTATGGGCACGGATCATCACACGCTTTATATGACTGACCGTAGGTGGCCAATGTCATCAGATCCAAATCCAAGTATAGTCGATACGAATTTCAAAACACTACAAGAGAATGTAGAAAAACAAGCATGATATGTCGCCATGTCGTCGGCATCTGCTCGGTGCACGCAAGAACTACTGCAGAGCTTGTGGGGCCTGCTCATCAATGATCTTGGTCTTTTGTTAGTAGTAGTACTATTTAACATCCATAGTACTATTTAACATCCACTTTCAGAACTGCAGGGCTCGTCTCGTCCGTCATTAAGATATAGATAGAGTATGCTCCTCTTGTTCTGAAAGTGTTTTGTCCTGAGACAGTCTATTGGTTCAGTTTGAGAAAACTCTGGCTTTTTAAAGGAAAAAAAAGGAAATACTAGTGAATATTTTGCGCAAATAAAATATTTATTAGTATGTACGAAAAATTGAAGTTGGTTTTTCCCCTTGATTGATTGAGTCTTAGGGCCTATTTGGTTCACTCTCACTAAAGTTTAGTCACTTTTAGTCACCAAAATACCAAACACTCCCTCTAAAAGGGCCACTAAAGTTTAGTGGATTTAGTAGATAAGGGGCTGCTAAAAGTGACTAAAGTGCAAATATTACAAGAGATACCCCTTATTAAATCCACCCCGCTTGCATTAATTAAGGGTAATATGATCTTTGTTTAGTACTTTAGTGGTCTTTAGTGAATAGAACTAAACAAGGTGCTACTAAACTTTAGTAAGATCACTAAACTTTAGTAGGATCACTAAAGGAACCAAACATGCCCTTACTCGTCGGAGAAGTTACTGTGAGCGGTTAAGAGCAACTTCCATCCACGGCACGTCTCATGACCTAGACAGTTACGCCTCTCAGCATGCGGTTGCATGCAAGTATTTCTCCAATACGTATTGGCATTTGAATTTTTAACCCCGAGCGAAAAGGGCAAAATTGCCCAAAAGAACCGAGAAAAATCAGGCAAGAACTGAGAGGCGAAGGAGAAGCCAACTTCTACTCCTATGCTATGGAAATAATGGAAGGTGCGGCAGAGGATAAGAGAAATATGTGCTTGCATTGATTGTCTCAGACGACACACTCACCTCGTGCCTGTAAAGGAAGATGGAGCGCATGACGGAGATGATGTCTGTCTTGGACGTGAAGTGCTTCATCCCCAGCATCCCCTTGAGCTGCTGCATAATGATGATCGCCGCCGTGCCGCCCATGAACCCGGTGATCGTCGACCGCGACAGGAAATCCACTATCAGCCCTAACCTTAATTCACCAGACAATAAGACAAGCATGATGAAATTCGATCGATCGTGTGTCCTTCTTATAGCTACTGAAATTTTCGGCTAGTTAGTTAGTTAGTTATTAGTACTTATTAACCAAATAAAGGCAAACCTATATGAATATATACGAACCTAAAGACTCCTAGTGCGGTCTGGAAGACGCCGGTGAAGAAGGCGGCGGTGTAGAAGAGCTGCAGGTACAGCTGCGGGTTCTCTTCCGACGTGACATCCGCCTCGATGATGGACGCAAGCAGCAGCGACGCCGCCGCCACCGTGCCCACCGCCAGGTTGTTGGAGCTCCCGAACACGGCGTACAGCAGCGGCGGCACGAAACTGGAATCTAGTAGCACAAAGACACACCAAGAAAAAATTGAAATCGTCAATGCGAACGTACGTGTGCAGCTAGGCAGAAAAAAGAAATGCAGAGAAAAAGATGCATGCATGCATGGCATGGCACGCGCGCGCATACAGAGGCCGATGATGGGCGGGAGTTTGGCGAGCTTGGCGTAGCTGATGCCCTGCGGGATGGCGAGGCTGGCGATGGTGACGCCGGCGAGGAGGTCGTACTTGAACTTGTCGGCGCTGTACCTGGGCACCCACTCCAGGGCCGGCACGAAGTACTTGAGCGCGCCCCACGCCCGCGCGGCGGGCGGGAGCGAACCGAAGCCCCGGAACGGGTCGTCGGGGAAGAACGTCTCCGCCAGGCCCGTCCGGAGCGCCTGCACGAACGGCTGGCGCGCCGACAGGTTCACCCTGTGCTCCTCCGCCGCCGCCGCCGCCGTGGAGGGGCGGTCGCCATCGCCGGCCGCCGTCCCCATGCAGTCGTCGTCGGCCTGGAGGGGGAGGGAGCGAGGCAGGGGGCTGCTGGCCGGATCAGATCACGGGGGTGACGGATCGACGACGACGTACGCGCGCGGACGAGCGAACCGTCCGGGAGGGAGGGAGGGAGGGGGAGGGAGTGCGGAGTGCCCCCTCTCGCTCCGTTGTGCGGTCAGTATCTGCTCCCACAGTCTCCTCACACGTATGCCTAAATTAAGCAGCAGGTTACTGGCGGCCTCTGGCGGGCAACAGTGAGGTGCAGGCGGTTTCCATTGGATTTATCTCGACGCGGGCCGATCGAGTGGGGTTCGGGCGCGCTCGTCGCGAGCCAGCTTGCCCGGTGTTGTTTGCATGCGTGCAACCGATGAGGCGGTTTTTATAGAGCACCAGAGA